>BNJV01002619.1_pt1 | contig 293104 bp, 374 predicted proteins | sample 8540591 | NCBI WGS metagenome assembly BNJV01 (sample SAMD00202457, study PRJDB9452) | human saliva metagenome | host: Homo sapiens | reverse complement strand
ATACGAAAGCGAATAATGTTAATGCAGGAAACTACGTTTCTCGTTTTAACGATATTCAATAGACAAAAAGTGCGGCCAAAATTGACCGCACCCTTTTGCTCATAGATAAATAAAAAGGCATCAACTTGTGCCTTTTTAAATTCATTAACATGAAAAATTAACGTTCATTCCAACGTTTGATTGATTCACGAATCACTTCTTTCGCTTCGACATCGCCCCAGTGAGTCACTTTTCGTTGAACCTGGTTTTTCAATGCTGTGAGTTGTTGAAGTGGAATTCAATTTGTTTGATTAATTGGCTGGTACATCTGCAAGGCTGTTGTATGCATCGCCGGTATCGCGATCATCTGCTGGCACACAACGATTTTATCGTCCACTTCGCCATCATCAACGAATTTTCATCACACCGATTACTTTTGCTTCAAGGAATACACCTGTCGCAAGTGGCTGGCGAGTTAATAATAAAACGTCCCAAACTCACGTATCTTTGCTCAAAAGCTATGGAATAAAGACCATAGTTAGTTGGTTTTGCGAAGATCGCTGCAGCTCAACACGGTCTAATTGGAACGCTGCAACTTTACGGTTCCATTCGATTTTGTGGCAGCTCCCTTCTGAATTTCATTTACCACATTGATAATGCCAGCATCTACATCGCCTGGCGTTAAAATTTGATTAAAATCAGCCATTGTTTTTCCTTTTTGATTACGTTAAAACTCAGAGTATAGCAGTTTTTAGCCGATAAAAATATGAAAACATCCTCAAAACTGACCGCACTTTCCCGCCTGCCTGACACGATTGCCAAACGTTTACTTTTAAATAAATTACTATAAAAATAGCACGTCTGATTATTAACCTAGGGGACTTTATGTCAAGTTTAGAAAAACCCTTTGAACTCAGCAAACGCGGTTCAACGGTTCGTCAAGAAATCATCGCGGGTTTAACCACCTTCTTAGCTATGGTGTATTCCGTGATTGTTGTGCCTAAAATGCTTGGTGATGCAGGCTTTCCGGCTGAATCTGTCTTTATCGCAACCTGTTTGGTCAGCGGGTCTTGGATCGATTTTAATCGGCTTTTTGAGCCGTGCGCCAATGGCGATCGGCTGTGCGATTTCATTAACTGCTTTCACCGCACTTTAGCTTGAGTGATTGGTCAACATGTTTCTATTCCTGTGGCATTGGGTGCCGTATTCCTCATGGGTTTGGTGTTCACCTTAATTTCTGCAACAGGTATTCGCTCATGGATCTTGTGACGCGATCAAGTATCGGCGCACGGTGCAGGGATCGGGATCGGCTTATTCTTATTAGTTAATCGCCGCAAATGGCGTAGGGCTTAGTGGTCGGCAAACCAAGCGGGTTTATGCCAGTTAAATTAGGTGATTTCACTGTCTTCCTGAATGATGTCTTAATCGGTCTGCATTCAGTTATCGGCTTAGGATGAAAAGTAAAGGCGGGATTTTATGGGTCATCGCGATTACTATCGTCGGTTTAATCTTCGATCCAAACGTAACATTCAATGGCCAAATCTTCAAAATGCCAACCTTGGTGAAAAACTCACTTTTCTTATAATTGATCTCAAGGTGCATTACAACCTGCCATTTTACCACAATTGTCTTTGCGTTAGTGATGACCTGCTGTATTTGACGCAACAGGTACTATTCGTGCCGTTGCAGTGACAAGCAGACTTATTAGACAAAGATGGACAAATCATCAATGGTGGTAAAGCCTCAACCCTCTGACCTCCGTGTAGCTTATTCTCAGGCTTATTTTGGTACTGCGCCAGCCGCTGTTTATATCGAATTGCAGCAGGGTACAGCCGCAGGCGGTAAAACGGGCGTATCACTGCTATCGTGGTCGGCGTGTTGTTCTTATTACGTTATTCTTCCAACCACTTGCATCTGAGTGCCAGGTTATGCAACCGCACCGGCGTTAATGTATGTTGGTTTATTAAGTGCTACAATGAGCCAAATTAGACTTCGATGATTTCGTGGCGCAATGAGCGGCTTAGTTTGTCGTGGTATTCATCGTGTAACGGCAAACATCGTAACCGGTACTCTCGCTTGGTTTTGCGGCATTAGTGATTGGTCGTATCGTGAGTGGCGATGTGACTCAACATCGGTACAATTATCATTGCTGTTGTACTTGTCGCATTCTACGCAGGCGGCTGGGCGATTTAATTAAATACATCTTGATAAGGCGAACAATGGTTCGCACTTTTTATTCTAGCCTTAAAAACAATCAAAAACTAACCGCACTTTTTACTTTACAAATCCTAAATCCGCCTAAAATACAGGTTTTAATACGGCTTGCCAAAAGCAAGCTACTGACTCGAAATCAGAACAAGAGAACATTGCATGACAACCCCATTTAAACCTGAATCATTCTCCTGCGGGCTCCCTCAGAAAACATGCGCTACGCCTTCGCGTATGGCGCAGATGCCGTTTATGCAGGCCAACCACGTTACAGCTTACGTGTACGGTAACAATGAATTTAATCACGCCAATTTAAAAATCGGATCGAGTGAAAGCCCATGCGCTTGGCAAAAATTCTATGTGTCGCTAAACATTGCACCACATAACTCCAAACTCAAAAACCTTTATCAGATTTTACAACCTGTGATCGACATGGGCCTGATGCCTAATTATGTCTGACCCCAGGCTTAATCATGTTGGTGTGAAAAACTTCCCAGATATTGATATTCTACCTTCCAAGCAAATGCGGTAAACTGGGCAACGGTAAAATTCTGGAAACAAATGGGATTAACGCGTGTGATTTTATCGCGTAATTATCCATTGAAGAGATTGCTGAAATTCGCCAACACGTGCCCGATATTGAACTCGAAATCTTCACACGGTGCGTTATGTGCGTATTCCTGGCCGCTGCTTGCTTTCTGGCTATACTCAACAAACGCGACCCAAAACCAAGGTACTTGCACGAATGCTTGCTGTTGGGAATATAAAATGGAAGAAGGTACCACGGATGAAGTGGGAATATCGTACCGAAAATCGATCCTGCTCAACAAATTGAAGTGAAAACGTGGCTCCAACCTTGGGCGAAGGTGCGGTAACAGATAAAGTCTTCCTTACACCGAATCACAAAACCAGATGAACAAATGACTGCTTTTTGAAGATGAGCACGGCACCTACTTTCATGAACTCAAAGATCCGCGCGCAGTACAACACGTGGAAAAATTGGCTTTACGCACTTGGTGTGCGTTCTTTAAAAATCGAAGCGCCGTACTAAATCATTCTATTGGCTGCGCAAGGACGGCACACTGGTTTACCGTGGTAGCGCTGGATGATGCGGCAGCAGGCAAACCATTTGATGAAAGCTTACCGGATACGTTGGAATCCCTTGCTCATCGTGGTTATACCGAAGGTTTCTGACGATCGTCATACGCACCGATGAATACCAGAAATTACGAGTACGGCTACTCTATCTCTGAACGCCGAAACAATTTGTCGGTGACTTTACCGCACGCAACGAACAGGGCATGGCTGGAGCGGTGGCAGATCACTCTTGCTTTGGTGATGAAGTGGAAATGATGACACCATCAAAGACTGCAACATTGCCCTAAGATTGAAAATGCTCAATCGCAAAAACGAAAAGTATGGAAGCCGCACCTGGCAGATGGCCACTTTGTCTTTTAGATGTACCTACGAGACATCCAACTTAATTATGCCTTTGTTGATGCGTAACTCTGATCATCACCACCACACGCAACTACACCAATTAATTGTTAAAATTGTTGTATTTGTTAGCTGAAATCACTCATAATACGTCACACCTGATTTGTTAATTCAACAACTCATAGTGTATGACTCCAAAGAGTTTGCCCTTTCACCTTTTTGAAAGCTTTTTCATGAGCTCAAAATAAATTTTTGAGGATATAGACTGGCAAATTTAATATATATTTAATTAACAAGGCTGAAGCCATAATAAAAAGGCGTACACTATCTCATAATTTTATATTTAACAATGGGATGGCGCTCTTGAAAGTTCATTGTTCATAGCCCACGCTCGCCAAGACTCACTTCAGAAACACTGGTATTCTCCATTTCATACCAGCTTGTCTACAAAAGTCGCCCAACTCGCCGTTGCGGCGTTTTGCAGGACGTTATGCGGTCGTTGCCTGCCAGAACATGCGGGCTTCTTTTGCACGATTTGAAATTTCGTGGAAGCTTTTCGAAGAAATATATCCGTAATGCATCCGGATTTTGAGAAAATGCGCCCATTCTGAAGACGTCGAATCTGCAAGTTAGCAAAAATTCCGCATTCCGACTGCCGAGCCAAATATGCGTTGGAACGCTTAATCCGTTTTTCGGGCATTTGCTGGCGTATTTGACTGCCGCGCATCATGCTGGGCTGGCAGACCAGGCGACAAAGGCAGTCTGAAAAGCCGCGGCAACAGGCGGATGACGAGTTGGTTGCGTCTTTGTCGGGCTTGGTGGAAAGCAGTTTGTCCGAAGATCCCAGCAATCAGATGATGATCTGAAGCGGGATCGCATTTTGGAAAAGAAGGGCAAAGCAGCTAAGAATTGCGTGTTGGCTACGTTTCTCTTTTCCTGCTTCCAGGATGCCGATTTTGGATACCGAAGCTTTATGAACGGCTGGGCGCCGATACTGCGGATACTGCGCAGGCTGCTGGATTGCGGCAAAAATTTCCAGTTTGGATGAGTTGCACCGACGATTAAGGAGCAGAATATATGGCGCAACTTCATGAGGAAATCAGATAAAGATTCATTCTTAAATCAGAACGCTGTGCGCTATCTGGCAGGCAATCTTTTCTCTCGCCGCGGCAAGTCCGACCGCACTTTGTTTTCTTTAACCGTGCCGACCGGTGGCGGTAAAAACTTTAGCGAGCTTAGGGGTTTGCTTTGAAGCACGCACTGAAATTCGACAAAAACGTATTATCGTCTATTCCTTTCACCAGTATTATCGAGCAGAACGCAATGTTTTCCGCAAAGCGATCAGGCGATGACGTGTATTGGAACACCACAGCAATTTAGAAGTGAGAGAGATAGGGGAAACAGCCACGAAAACTCGTCTTGCTACGGGAAAATGGGACGCGCCGCTGATTGTTACCACCAACGTGCAACTGTTTGAAAAGCTCTGTTTGCGGCGAAAAGCCAGCCGTTGCCGCAAGATTCACAATATTGCCGATAGCGTGGTGATTTTGGATGAAGCTCAGCAGCTTCCGCGCGATTTCCAAAAGCCGATTACCGACATGATGCAGCGTTGGCGCGCGATTATGGCAGCTGGCCTTTGTGACAGCGCGCGGCAGCTCGCCTGAGCGACATATCGACGCATTTGGCCGCACCATTTTGGAAGGGCTACCAGATGTGCAGCGAGATTGTGGCGAGCATAAAATTACTGTGCCCGGAAACTGCTGCCGCCGCGTCGCATCAAAATGCCGCCGCAAACGTCGAAAACGCAAAGCTGGCGGTGCACGTTGATGAAATCTCCGCACGTCCGTGCGTTTTGGCGGTGGTCAATACTCGAGCATGCCCAAAAACTCTTTTTGCCTCTCTGACGCTAACGGAATCAAGCATCAAATTGTCCCGCCAATCATGTGCGCTACGCACACCGAAGTTGCGAAAGTCGCATTGCGCTCGTTCGCTGATGTTGGTAATTCGTATCGCGCAGCAGCGCGCAAGCCTTTTATGGCTCGCTGCACCACAGCCGATTGCAGCCGGCGGATTTGGATTTCCTTTCGCGTTTATCGGGCGATGGCGGGGCTGGCATGCGTGCCTGAGACGGCGGGCGAGTGCAAACCGTGCGGAAGGCAAACAGCCGCAGTTGGGTGGAGATGGTCAGTATTCCGCGCCGAAAGAAGGCGGCGCCCAGTGTTGGCAGCCTGAAACGAAAACAGGGTGAGGATATTACGAAAGAGATGCTGGAAGCAGGGCTGCTTTGACGACCTGCTTTCCCCGTCGGCTATGTTGCCCGATGTTTTCCGCCGTGGTTCAACGGCAAAGGCGATGCAATGGATAACGACGACACCATAGCACTCTTGACGGCAGAATCAATCAAATGAAAACACTGCAGCAATTAAATCTCCCGGTAATCATGCCGTTTAACGTTTCCGCCTGATTCGGTAAATCCAGGCGTGACGCACTCGTTCCAACTGTGCCGTCATCCCATTGGCTCGTGGGAAGAAGGTGCGACATCTCCACTGGAAATATCAAAGGCAAACGAGGTTGGACGATTATCGTCAGACGTCTGTGGCGTGAAGTTTCGAGAATGGCAGGACAGTTTCGGATCAAACAACGCTGTTTCCTCAGCCGGGCCGGCACTTTCACTTTGGGCAAACTGAGCGCCCGCCGCCGCCTGAGCCGTCGGAAAGTTGGTCTACGTAGAAAACGAGTCCACCTCAGACACAAAATGCAGTTTACCGCACCGACACACCGCTACACGATTGCGAAATGGCAGCGAACACGAACTGAAAAAGTTTGCCTGAAATACGCCGTTTTTCCCAGAGCGGGATTGCGCTTTGGTGTTAGATATGCTGTTACAAAGCCGTGCTGGCGCGAATTTTGATGATATGGCTTTGGCTGTTTGAAAATTGGTTTTGATGAAAAATGCCCCTATTTCTAGGGGCATTTTGCCATTTTTAACATGGCATTATAGTTTTCAACACACAGCCGCCCAGAAGCGACTGACCGCCTAATAATCCATTTAATCAATTGTACTGGAAAGAGGTTTAGCGTAGGCATATTTTTATAGTTTATTGAAAAATAAGCGAATCACACTCTGCATGAGTAGTATGTGTGATAATAATATGGCTTTTATAGAATTGTTAATAAGGAGTCGGGTATATGAGTTTCATTTTTAAGAAATTAGCGGTGAGTTGGCGTGCTTTTTAGCAATGCGTCTGAGCTCAGGTGGAACGAGTTAGGGTATCCTGTACTCATAACGCATCAGCAGCACGTAGCCATCTCTAATGGCAATCTTTGTGAAACCCGCCATTCGATGGCAGATAGAAGCTCGAGATTCTCGAAAACCGATTCAGTGGACGAATATCCGCCGTAACGAAGTGGGAATCAAAAATGAGGAACGCAGCGGCTCGCTCTATATTGAAGAGCAACCGCCAGCAGCGCGCATCCACGCTGCTGAAAGACGCGCTCATCGCATCCACGCCGATTTTGACATGACAAGTGAAGCAGGCGAGGGCGACAACACGTCAAATTTGCCGAAAATGTTCAAACGGCGCGCAGGGCAGTATTTTCATCAGCCTTATTTGGGCTGTCGAGAGGCTTCCCGCTTTTCATTTCTTCCAGGGCTGCTTGAAAAGGCCGAAGACTGGTTTGCACGCGCGGAAGACATCACCTCAAGATTTTCGCTTTTATAGCGTACGACATGGGATTTCAGTAAATCCGGACCTGCGCGATTCCACAACGCTGAACCTATAGTCTACCAATGCAAAGCGACAAATGGCGTAATTACCGTGCCCACATTAATAGCGAGGAGGGTGGAAACGATGATTCTGCACGCACTCAACCCAATACTATCACTAACGCAGCCGAAAGCGATGATGGTGTTGCCCCGGGAAGGGTTTGAAAACAAAGAAAATCCCGTCTCATTATTGTTATAGACAAACAGGGCAAATTTATTCAGCTTTCTTGAAGATACCCGCGAGTTGAAAAATAAGAAAAAGCTGCCCGCACTTTTAGTGCCGAAAGGCTTCGGGCAGGAGCGGTTCAAAATCCTACGAAGTAAGCGCAATTGATGGGGATCACTACGGCTATGTGTGCTTGCCTCATGCCGGAGAAAAGCGTGGGCAGGAGCAGGCAGATAAAACAGCAACGCCGCTGCACTGCCAATGTAAACTGAACTGAAACAGGCGTTGCCCGGATGATGCAGGTGGTGCCACGCCGCTGCCGCCTCTCGCTTTCGCAGCAGGTGGAAGAAAAAGCAAAGTCATGCAGCCGTCAAATTGCGGAACGTGCCAAAAGTCAAAAGAGGCCAGTAATCCTCAGCTTCCGCTTGGTGGACGAGACAGTAGATTTGGCTTTGTCAATCAGCGCGGTTCAGGGCTATGGAGTCAAGCTTAATCAGGCACAATCCGATAACATCCCCAAAGGCATTTGCCTAGTAACGGCAACCTGCGCCGATTGCGCGGCTACATAACCCCGTGAAAGGTGTGGAACGCTGCTCACCCCGTTTACATCGGTAAATCTGTCGGCTTTTGAATCATACGGCAAAGAGCAGGGCTTTATCTTTCCTGTGGGTGAACAAGTCATGTTTGAATACCACAGCCTTTAAAACACCCTGCTTGCCGGTGAAAACCGCTCGTATCGGCGATGTAACAGCCATCTGTTGGAGTGCGAAACCGACCCGTTGGAAGAGTATCTGCTTCGCTGATTAGCGGCGGCGGCAAAGACAATCCCTGATGCCCTATTGATGCGGGTCAAATCACTCTTTGATAAAAGCTTGTACAACGGCAAATATACAGAACCTGACGGCAAAGAAAAATTTCCCACCTTTTAGGTCTATCGCGACCCGCGCGGATTGTCGTCCGCTTTTGGCATGAAACCACTGCCGCCTTTATCCGAAAGCATTGCGGCGTGGTATGACGATTTGCAGATGGTGCGTGGCGAAAAACTCGCTCATACCCCGAATATATGCCGCTACCACGCCTGCTGGGCACGGTGTTGACGGCAAAATGGAAAATCTGCCGTCCGATCTTAATCGCCCAAAACAACCGATGCCGCACTCAACAACCGCGTTTTACCCGCACGCCTGTTGCAGGCCGTTTTGCGGCGCAATGGCGGAACAGAAAATTACTGGCGGCAGGGCAAGTCTGCTTAAAGCCTATATCAACTGCGCGCAATCCGCGCGGGTCGTCTGAAAACATGGAGGAGCCAACTATGAGCTTAGATAGAAACGTCAAGAGCATCGGCGTGCTGGGGCGGCTGTTTTGCCGTATTGAAAAACACAGGCCGAAGCCAATCCCGGCTTGAACGCCACCATTGCCGACCGTTATTTCGGTTCGGCAGCAGTACGCCGATTGCCGTCTCGGCACACTGATGCGCTTTGTTGCCGCACCATTTGAACAAGCTGGAATTTGAAGGACTGCGGTAATAACTGCAATGGGAAATCCGCCAGATTTTGGAACATTGTCAGAAATTTCAACCATTTGAATTTGGAACAGCAAGGCCTATTCGCCATCGGTTACTACCACGAAACCCAATTCCTGTTTACCAAAGACGCATTGAAAAACCTGTTCAACGAAGCGAAAACCGCATAAGGAGCAAATGCTATGACTATTGAAAAACGCTACGACTTTGTCTTTTTATTTGATGTGCAAGATGGCAAACCCCAACGGCGATCCTGACGCAGGTAACCTGCCGCGTATCGACCCGCAAACCGGCGAAGGTTTGGTAACCGATGTCGCCTGAAACGCAAAAGTCCGCAACTTTATCCAAATGACCCAAAATGGCGAACATCACGACATCTTTATCCGCGAAAAGGCATTTTTGAACAACTCTGATTGATGGAAGCCCACGAGCAGGAAAAACGTAAAAAGGCAAAGAGAGAGGCGAAAACCGAAGCCGCCCGCCAATACATGTGCAGCCGTTATTACGACATTCGCACATATCTGGCGCAGTGATGACTACCGGCAAAAATGGCAGGACAAGTGCGCGGTCCCGTGCAACTGACTTTTCTCGCTCTATCGATCCCGTCATAACCTTGAACACAGCATTGGCCTGCATGGCGGTTACCAACGAAAAAGATGCTAGTGAAACCGGCGACAACCGTACCATGGGTCGCAAAATCACCGTCCCCTACGGCCTATACCGCTGCCACGGCTTCATTTCTGCCCATTTCGCCAAACAAACCGGCTTTTTCCTGAAACGACGTAGAACCGTTTTGGCAGGCACTCGTCAATATGTTCGATCACGACCATTCCGCCGCTCGCGGACAAATGAATGCATCGCGGGCTCTATGTGTTTGAGCATACAGCAGCTTGGGCGATGCACCCGCTGATAGTCTGTTCAAACGCATTCAGGTAGTCGCAAAGGACGGCGTAGAAGTGGCAAGGGCGAGTTTTGACGACTACCTTGTCAGGGTGGACGATCAAAATCTTGGCGAAACCAAGCTGTTGCGTAAATTAGGCTAAAAATGACCGCACTTTTTAACCGAAAGCCAAAGGGAAAATCAGGACTCGCGCCCCGATTCTCTCGCCCTGCAACACTGAGCGCCTTTCTGCCCGCGCCAATGCGCCCCTGATTCATAACGAGCAGGCGGGCGGAGAATTATTTAACCGCGCAGGGAAAGGCACTGCATGAGCGGGTGGATCCAGGCGAGCCGGAAACGCGCGAGCGCGTGCGCTTTGAGCGGACGGTACATGTGTCGGCGGAGAAGCTGGGCATCAGCGGCATATTGGATTTAGTGGAAGTAGAAACGAAAACAGGTCGTCCGAAACCCGTCGAATCAAGCGCGGCAAACCCAAACCCGATCCGATGGATGAAATCCAGCTCTGCGCCCAAGGCTTGTGTTTCGAAGAAATGACGGGGCAAACCGTCTCTGAAGGCGCGCTGTGAGATATGCAAACCCGCCACCGTGTTCCCGTCGTGTTTTCAGACGACCTGCGCGCCCAAACACTCAGCCAATTATCGCCGCCGTGCGCGAACTCCCAAACAGCGGATGCAAACGCCGCCCAACTACGGCAAACGCTGCAAAGCCTGCTCGCTGGTGGAGATTTGCCAGCCGGCGTTGCTGGGGAAACGGGATAGGAGTGTGGTATGTGGCGGGGTTGTTTAATTAAAAATTTGACGAATATATAGGTTAACCATACGGCAATTCTTATCCCTGAAAGAAATGTGATTGAACAGCAAAAAGTTTCTCCAACTAGTGGTGAAATTACATTAATAAACTTTCTAGAAACTACACTTTAATGATGAATATGAAATTTATTATCAGCCTTATCTCAATGGTAAGAATCCAGACGTTATTTTTAATACGAAAAAGGTGGTGGTGTTCTAATTATTGAAGCTAAAAAGACTGGAATTTAGCGCACTCATTATATTGATAATTTTGGTGATTGGCGGTTAAAAAGAAAATGGTGCATATATTACTTCCATTTCATCAAGTCGAGATTTATAAAAATAAACTGCAGAATATGAATTATCGATTCTTATATGAAAATTTTTAATAAAAATATATATGGTGTTATAAGAACTGCAGTTTATTTTCATTGTGAAAGCAGGGAGGGGGTTCTAAAGTTTGTAAATAATAACATTGGAAAATATGTCGAGATTATTGGGAGAGATAGTTTAAATTTTCAATTTTTCAATAATTTGCTAAGTTCGACATATATTAGTAAAAATAGCAAATATTTTAATAATGAGTTATATAAAGTATAAAAAGATATCTAAAGTCAACATTCCATCAGTTAGGAAAATAAGCCAAGAAGTTACTTATACATCAAGAACAAGAAGTGCTAATTAAAAGTGAAAAGGGAAAAGACAAAAATTAAAAGGTGCGCTGGTTCAGGAAAAACTTTAGTTCTAGCCAAAAAGAGCAGTAAATGCACATATTAGAACTCGAACAGGTACTAGTATTAACTTTTTAATATTTCACTAGTAAATTATATACATGATCAAATAAGCAATGTAAGAGAAAAACTTTGCTTTGGAAAAAAATTTCTATATAACAAATTATCATAGCTTCTTTCGTGAATCTGCAGAACAATATAGTTTAGAACAACTAGTTATGACGATTTTGATAACAGGGAATCATCAATAAAGGATAGTATTAAGAAATATGATGCAATTTTTATTGATGAAATTCAAGATTATAAGCAAGAGTGGCTTGATTTAATTGTCAGTTGTTTTTCTAAACCCGATACTGAAATAGTTGTATTCGGAGATGAAAAGCAAAATATATATGATAGAGAATTAGATGAAAATAAAGAAATTAGAGTGACTGGAATTGTTGGGCAATGGAATCGAAGTCTGAAAAAGTCCTTTAGATTTAAACATGACATTGGTAAGTTAGCGATTGATTTTCAAAAAGAATTTCTTGGTAATAAATATACATTAGATGAAATGTTGATAGCTCAACAAGAATTTGATTTTTGATCCATCTATTATTGAGTACTATGAAATAAATAATTTAGTAGAAAATTAATGACATGATTTTTAAATTTATTGAGTCACATAACATACATTCTAATGATGTAGCTATTTTAGCTGATAAAAATAGAAATATTAATAGAACTTGATTTTTAGAATTAGAAGTGAATTTCAGGAAGATACCACGACAACTTTTGAAATGAAGGAGGAGTATGAGAAATTAAAGCAAAAGAGGTCTATTGACACAAGAGAAGATAGAACAAATAAGACGAGCTAAAAAAGTCTGGTTTCTGGTTAAATGTTGGAATGATTAAGTTGTCTCACAGTACATAGCTTTTAAAGGATGGGGAAATTCATACATTATTCTTATTAATTGATGAGCAATCTACATTTGAATTAGTTTATACAGGATAACTAGAGCTAGACAGAATATTATAATTATTAATTTAGGGAATACTAAACTTTCCAATTTTTAGTAAAAATATTCAATAAAAAGTAATTATTGAAAACTTAATCTTGCTTTATTTTATCCCCAGTACGACCAAACCCCAAGGAGTTCCCCATGCGCAAACTGCAAAACACGCTCTACATCACCACCCAAGGCAGCTATCTGCATAAGGAGCGGGAAACGCTGGTGGTGGAGCAGGAGCGTAAGAAGGTGGCGCAGTTGCCGGTGCATTCCATCGGGCATATTTTCTGTTTTGGGAATGTACTGGTGTCGCCGTTTTTGCTGGGGTTTTGCGGCGAAAAATAATGTGAATTTGGCGTTTTTACCGAAAAACGGACGTTTCTTGGGGCGGCTTCAGGGGACGGCAGAGCGGTAATGTGCTGCTGCGTCGGGCGCAGTATCGGGTGTCGGAGCAAAATCCTGTGCCGATTGCGCGCAATATCATCGCGGCGAAGATTCAGGCGGGCAAGCGGGTGCTTCAGCGGCAGATTCGCAATTATGGCGAGAATGCGGCGATTCAAAGCGCGGTCGATTCTTTGAATATTTCGCTGCGGCAGTTGAAGGACGCGGACGGGCTGGACGTGGTGCGCGGCATTGAAGGCGATGCAGCGGCACGTTATTTCGGCGTATTCGGGCAGCTTTTGAGCGAAAAAAGCGGCTTTTCTTTTGACGGGCGCAACCGCCGTCCGCCTAGAGACGGGGTGAACGCGCTACTGTCGTTTGTGTACAGTCTGTTGGGCAAGGACATCAGCGGCGCGCTGCAAGGCGTGGGGCTGGACCCGCAGGTGGGCTTTTCTGCACGCCGACCGACCGGGGCGCGACAGTTTAGCGCAGGATATTTTGGAAGAATTCCGCGCGTGGTGGGCGGACAGGTTGGTGTTGTCGCTGATTAACCGCGGACAAATCAAACCACAGGATTTTGTTACCGAGGCAAGCGGCGCGGTTAGCCTGAAAGCCGATGCGCGTAAGCTCTTGTTCCAAGCCTTGCAGACGAAAAAGCAGGAGAAAATAGTTCATCCGTTTTTGGGCGAGGAAGTGGAAATCGGCTTGCTGCCGTATATTCAGGCGATGCTGTTGGCACGGCACTTGCGTGGAGATTTGGCGGAATATCCGCCGTTTTTGATGAGATAAACTATGTTAATGCTGATTACTTATGATATTTCTTTTGACGATCCAAACGGGCAAGCGCGATTGCGCCGTATCGCAAAACATTGCTTAGATTACGGGGTGCGGGCGCAATATTCAGTATTTGAATGTGATGTCACGCCTGACCAATGGGTCATGTTGAAAAACAAACTGTTGGAGAGCTACGACCCTACATGTGACAGCCTGCGTTTTTACCATTTAGGCAGTAAGTGGCGTAATAAAGTTGAGCATCATGGGGCAAAGCCGGCAGTAGATGTATTTAAAGACGTGCTTGTCATTTAGTTCGCTAACCTATTGTTCTCATTAAAACCCTGATAGGATAGCGATCTTTATTTTCTTTAACAATTTGGATGAGTTAATCTATTTGTATAATGGCAATGTGGCCGTTATACTGACTAAACTCCTTATCATAAAATCAGTTAGCGAAATACAGTGTTTAATTAGCTGATTTTTCTTACTTTTTTTATGTAGGGAGCAGCCGCCTTCGGGCGGCTGTGTGTTGAAACAAAATTGGAAAAGATTTAGCTTGCCCAGTATGTGGAGCAGCCGCCTTCGGGCGGCTGTGTGTTGAAACTTACGAGTGTCAGCGAAAAACACACTTTCTAATGCAGCCGCCTTCGGGCGACTGTGTGTTAAAAGCCTAGTCCAACAAACGTCTTAGCAGGGTTGGCAGCCGCCTTCGGGCGGCTGTGTGTTGAAAACCTACAATTTCCTCTTGTTTTGTTTTTCGATTGAATAGCAGCCGCCTTCGGGCGGCTGTGTGTTGAAACACTGACTTAGTAAAAATAGCTGAGGGATGCTGTGTTGAAAACCACAGCCGCCTTCGGGCGGCTGTGTAGTTGAAACCTGTGTGTTTGACACGAATCTGATGAGATAAGCATAGCGCAGCCGCCTTCGGGCGGCTGTGTGTTGAAACCAAAGTGTTGCTTTAAAACCTCATAATGTCCAGTTATCGCAGCCGCCTTCGGGCGGCTGTGTGCTGAAAACTGCAGTTATGAGCGTGATGCAGCTGTATAGAAGGCAGCCGCCTTCGGGCGGCTGTGTGTTGAAACTGACTTCTATACAGGTAGAGATATTGCTGAAAGACGCAGCCGCCTTCGGGCGGCTGTGTGTTGAAACCAATGGCGACAAAGCGGCTTCGCGGCTATCAGTCTGATTGACGCAGCCGCCTTCGGGCGGCTGTGTGTTGAAACTCGTCGCCAATAAGCGACCAAATCGTTACGCAGCCGCCTTCGGGCGGCTGTGTGTTGAAAACTGTATTTAGACAGTACAGCGTGGATGACTGATTAAAGCAGCCGCCTTCGGGCGGCTGTGTGTTGAAACCATCGTGGCGTTATATCACGAAAGTGCTATTGCAGCCGCCTTCGGGCGGCTGTGTTGAAACCCTGTTACCAATTTAGACTATTATAAACGAGTGCAGCCGCCTTCGGGCGGCTGTGTGTTGAAACTTTCATCGCCACCGTGGCATCGCTGTGTAGTTTGAGCAGCCGCCTTCGGGCGGCTGTGTGTTGAAACTTGCCTTCGATCGATACTTTCGACGGGTTATGAGTTTCAGAGATGCAGCCGCCTTCGGGCGGCTGTGTGTTGAAACTCGGACTGATGATTCAGTTGCCGAAGATGATTGGCAGCCGCCTTCGGGCGGCTGTGTTGAAACATTTCTCGGATCAGCGTTTTACTTCGTTTAACTGATGCAGCCGCCTTCGGGCGGCTGTGTGTTGAAACACCAGCTGCACCGGAATCATGCGCATATGTGGTATCCAGCAGCCGCCTTCGGGCGGCTGTGTGTTGAAAACCACCAGCGTTTTGTCCCACTCGATGATTAGAGTGCAGCCGCCTTCGGGCGGCTGTGTGTTGAAACTTTGCACATGATCACTAATTGCTTCATAGTTTGATGCAGCCGCCTTCGGGCGGCTGTGTGTTGAAACATTTTGTAGGTAAATTACCCTGCACTGTATGATAGCATGCAGCCGCCTTCGGGCGGCTGTGTGTTGAAACTCAAGTCATACCGGACTTTTAATTTCTGTAACCGATAATTTGCAGCCGCCTTCGGGCGGCTGTGTGTTGAAACCCAGCACTAGGAAAGGTAGATTCGGTGAGGTTACGTTAACGTAGAGCAGCCGCCTTCGGGCGGCTGTGTGTTGAAACATGCAAGTCCTCTATGTAAAATCCATTTGTGGTTGCAGCCGCCTTCGGGCGGCTGTGTGTTGAAACTGTGCGCACGGTCACAAATCCGCGCCCAGTATTAGCAGCCGCCTTCGGGCGGCTGTGTTGAAAACAGTTTTAGCAGTCCGAGATTTTACTGTGTCATAATGCAGCCGCCTTCTGGCGGCTGTGTTGAAAACTATGTCTTTATCCCTACCCATCACCAAAATCGTGATGCAGCCGCCTTCGGGCGGCTGTGTGTTGAAACTGTAACCGAGTATTAGAAAAACCTTTTTAGGAGGCAGCCGCCTTCGGGCGGCTGTGTGTTGAAACTTATTATCTAAATTTGGAGACAGAAAATGCAATTGCAGCCGCCCTCGGGCGGCTGTGTGTTGAAACATGGAGAAAGGAAAATTTTTTTCACATCTAAATAGGCTGCGCCTCCAGGCGGTTTTACGTTGCAATAAAACTTAATAAATTTAAATAGTATAATATTTGCCGCCCTACTCTATCTCTCAAGCCAATTCATGCCCAACAACATTCCCCCTTGTATTTCCCCCTTATTCGCTCTAGACTATGCCCCATTTTTAGCTTTCATGATTTACAATTATGCGTGTTTCCGACTTTTATTTTGACTTACCTGATGAGCTGATTGCTCGTTATCCTAAAGAAGATCGCTCTTCTTGCCGCTTGTTACAACTCAATGGCGAAAATGGGGAAATTTCTCACCGCACTTTTACTGATGTATTAGATTTAATCGACGAAGGTGATTTGTTGATTTTTAACAATACGCGCGTAATCCCCGCTCGTATGTTTGGTCGTAAAGCCAGTGGTGGGAAAATTGAAGTATTAGTAGAACGTGTTTTAAGTGAACATCATTTCTTAGCACATATTCGCTCGTCAAAAGCTCCGAAAGAAGGTGCTGAATTATTTTTAGGTGAAGATAAGCTGGGTGAAAATAATGGCGTAAAAGCGATTATGATTGGTCGTCAAGATGCGCTTTTTGAAGTGGAATTAGCTGATAAAACTCGCAATGTGCTTGATGTGTTACAAGAAATCGGTCATATGCCTTTGCCACCTTATATTGATCGCCCTGATGAAGAAGCGGATCAAGAATGCTACCAAACCGTGTATAACAAAGTGCCTGGCGCAGTGGCTGCACCAACAGCGGGATTACACTTTGATGATGAACTGCTACAAAAATTACACGAAAAAGGTGTCAATTTTGAATTTGTGACTTTGCATGTGGGCGCAGGTACATTCCAACCTGTACGCGTTGAAAATATTGAAGATCACATTATGCATGCAGAATATGTGGAGCTTTCTCAAGAAGTCTGCAATGCCATTATTGAAACGAAGAAAGCGGGCAAACGTGTGATTGCGGTAGGTACAACATCAGTGCGTTCTGTTGAAACCGCTGCTCTATCTGCAGAAGAAAATGGCAACCCAGATTTAATTGAACCTTATTTTTCAGATACATCCATTTTTATTTACCCAGGTAAATCATTCCGTGTGGTGGATGCGTTAATTACCAACTTCCACTTACCGGAAAGTACGTTGATTATGTTGGTGTCTGCCTTTGCAGGCTTTAGCCACACCATGAATGCCTATAAAAGTGCGGTTGAAAATCGCTACCGTTTTTTCAGTTATGGTGATGCGATGTTCATTACCAAAAATCCCAATGTAAAAGGGTTAGAATAAGAAAAATGGGTGGTCAATGCCACCCATTTTTTAAACCCAACCTTTTGCTCTAAACGCTTTTAGTACTTTAACAAACACTTTCATCTCATCTGGTGTACCGAGCGTGAGACGATTCCACCCTTGGATAGGCAGAAACTCCCGTCCTACCAAAATAGAATGCGCTTTCATGCGTTCTTGATAAGTTTTTACATCCCCCTTAATCTCATGGAAAATAAAGTTACCATTAGATGGTGCAAATTTTAAGCCTAGCTCTGTTAAGACATTTTGAACAATCTGGCGTGAAGCAGAATTACTTTGGAAACTCAATTTCGCAAAAGTTTTATCCTGTAAAGAGGCCACGGCAGCCACTGCGCCCGCAAGATTCGTGTTATCCAATGACATAAATTTTTCCACTTCGTCAACCACTTCTGGCTGAGCAAGTAAATACCCCACACGATAGCCTGCTAACGCATAAAACTTAGAGAAAGTCCGTGTCACTAATACATTTTTCAAGCCTTCTTTGACTAATGTCATACCTGTTTCAAAGGCTGGATCTTCCACAAAGTCTGCATAAGCTTCATCTAGCAGAAAATAGCTATTTTGAGAAAATGATTTAATCCAAGGGAAAAGTGTTTTAGCCGGCGTAATCATTGATGTTGGATTATTTGGGTTACATAAATAGAAAATCGTCACACCATCAAAGGCTTCTGCGGCGTTTTTTAACTTCGTTAAATCAAAAGAAAAGTCGTCTGCGAGCGGCACTTTCATCACTGGCACACCTAACGCTTTTGCATATAATTCTGCATAATTAAATGTTGGATCCGGCACCACGAGTTGAACCGCTTGTTTTGTATTTTGAGCCTTAACGATCAATGCTTGGACAGCAGCTTGAATATTTTCTGAAGAACCATTTCCCAATGAAATGAAACTTTCAGCAACATTGTGTTTAACGGCTAATTGTGTAATGACTGCTGCACGTTGATCATCTGGATAATATGAACCGATTGCTAAACTATTCATAATCGCTTGTTTTGCTTTTTTTCTGACATTCCTAGCGCATTCTCATTAAAATTGAGATGTAATACTTTCGTTGAAGTTGCTTCTGGCACCTGATTTTCTGCCATCAATTTTGGTGCCAATACCATACCTAGCGCTGTAGTACCTGCTAATTTAAAAAGTGTTCTCCGTTGCATAATCGCCTCCCCATTTAAAATATAATTATTCATTTAAAATGCATTTTTATTCATATTAACATGAAAATTTACTTCTGCAAGAGATTTTTTTGACTTATTAAATCACTCCGCATAAAAATGCTCTCTCACAAAGATCGTTAAGCCTGTGAAAATAAGACAGGCTTTTTTTATTACAAAAAAATCTTCGAACTGTTTATTCGTTGAGGAAAGAAAATGAAATATGAATTAGATAAAACCAGCGGCAGTGCGCGTCGTGGTCGCTTGGTATTTGAACGTCCACAAGGCACGTTCAGCGTAGAAACCCCTGCGTTTATGCCAGTGGGTACTTATGGCACCGTAAAAGGCATGACGCCAGAAGAAGTGCGTGCGACAGGTGCAGAAATTTTACTGGTAACACCTTCCATTTATGGCTTCGTCCAGGCCAAGAAGTCATGCGTAAACACGGTGATTTACACGATTTTATGCAATGGCATCGTCCAATTTTGACTGACAGTGGCGGTTTCCAAGTATTCAGTTTAGGTAAATTACGTAAAATCACCGAAGAAGGCGTGAAATTCCAAAACTCCAATTAACGGTGAGCGCATTTTCCTTTCGCCTGAAAAATCCATGGAAATTCAATATGATTTAGGGTCTGACATCGTGATGATTTTCGATGAATGTACGCCTTATCCAGCGACTTTCGATTATGCGAAAAAATCCATGGAAATGTCTCTTCGTTGGGCAAAACGCAGCCGCGATCGCTTTGATGAATTAGGCAATAAAAACGCCCTATTCGGTATTATTCAAGGCGGCGTGTTTGAAGAATTACGCAAAGTATCACTAGAAGGCTTAGTGAATATTGGCTTTGACGGTTATGCGGTGGGCGGTTTAGCAGTAGGTGAACCAAAAGAAGATATGCACCGCATTTTAGAATACATCTGCCCACAAATTCCGGCTGATAAACCGCGTTATTTAATGGGTGTGGGTAAACCGGAGGATTTAGTGGAAGGCGTACGTCGTGGTATTGATATGTTTGACTGCGTAATGCCAACCCGTAATGCACGTAACGGCCATTTATTCGTGACAGACGGTATTGTCAAAATCCGTAATGCAAAATATCGCGATGATACGAGCCCATTGGATCCTGAATGTGATTGCTACACCTGTAAAAACTACACCAAAGCCTATTTATATCATTTAGATAAATGCGGTGAAATTTTAGGTGCACGCTTAAATACCATTCACAATTTACGCTATTATCAACGTTTAATGGCGGAAATTCGTCAAGCTATCGAAGACGATCGTTTTGATGATTTTGTCGTGGAATTCTATGCTCGCATGGGCAAACCTGTTCCACCATTACAATTAGCGGATAACTCATAATTGCTGAAAGTGCGGTAGAAAAATGAAGCGTTTTTTGACCGCACTTTTTAACAAAGGAAACCTTATGCAAATCCTCGAACCTCAACAATTTGCCACTTGGAATGAACCGATTGATATGCTTTACGCCTGTCATAGCAAGGTGAAACGCTTTTGCAAGCAACTTACGATTCTTCCTGGCTACTTAGAAAAAAATGGCGTGAATCAAGCCGTATTAAATGATGTGAAAACCATTTTGCAGTATTTTAATCACGCGGCACCACTTCATCATGATGATGAAGAAAAAGACTTTTTCCCGGCTTTAATTGAAAAAGCACCACAAGCGAAAGAATCAGTGGATGAATTAGAACGCCAACACGTTACTTTGCATGAAACTTGGGCAAAACTTTCTGAACAGCTAGAAGAATTGATTGCAGAGAAACGTACTGATGTAGACGAAAGGCTGATTACGCTGTTTGTGGCAAGCTATGATAGACATATTGCCCTTGAAGAGCCGTTATTTGAGCTCGGTAAGCAATATTTGTCAGCAGAACAACTGACGGTAATGGGCAAAATTATGTTTGCGCGTCGCCAAGCTTAATCCATGAAATATCAATTAGATTTGACCGCACTTTCCTGCCCGATTCCGCTTTTAACGGCGAAGAAGGCTTTGGCAAATTTAGCGCCGAATGATGAATTAGTTTTGCAATTAAATCGTCAAAGTGCGGTAGAAAATTTTGTTGTTTTTTGTGAAGAAAATCAATGTGAATTAGTGAATCAGCATTGGCTTTCCGAACAAATCTTCGAGGTTTGCTTGAAAAAAATCAATTAATCCTAAAATTCTAGTTGTTATTGCCTTCATCGGCTTTTACTGAATGCCGTTTTATGGTATTTTACGCACACTTTTAACTTTTAATTTATAAGGAAAACACAATGGAAGCACAAAGCCCAATGTCCACGTTATTTATTTTCGTGATCTTCGGTTTAATTTTTTATTTTATGATTTACCGTCCACAAGCGAAACGTAATAAAGAACACAAAAAATTAATGTCTGAATTAGCGAAAGGCACTGAAGTATTAACCGCTGGTGGTTTGATTGGTAAAATCACCAAAGTAACCGAAGGTGCTGAAATTGTTATCGCTTTAAACGATACCACTGAAATCACGATTAACCGTAACTACATCGTTTCAGTATTACCGAAAGGTTCTGTAAAATCTCTCTAATTTAAATTCCTAAAGGGAAAACTATGTTAAATCGTTACCCATTATGGAAGAATCTAATGGTGATCCTTGTGGTCGCCATTGGTGCTTTATACTCTCTTCCAAATATCTATGGTGAAGATCCTGCGGTGCAAATTTCCGGTACACGCGGGCAACAAGCAGACACCACCGCATTAACTGAAGTACAAAATGTACTGAAAGAAAACAACCTTCCAACGAAATCTATCGTTCTTGAAAATGGCTCTATCCTAGCCCGTTTCACCAACACAGATGACCAACTTCTAGCCAAAGATAAAATTGCAGAAAAACTTGGCAACAACTACACCACAGCATTAAACCTTGCGCCAGCAACTCCGGCTTGGTTAAGCAGTATTGGAGCTAATCCGATGAAATGGGGTTTGGACTTACGTGGTGGGGTACGTTTCTTGATGGAAGTCGACATGAATTCTGCATTAGCTAAACGTCAAGAACAGTTACAAGACTCATTACGTAGCGAATTACGTAAAGAAAAAATTCAATTTACGGCAATTAAAAATGGTGACAAATTTGGTACAACAGTGACATTAGAAAACGCTGACCAAATGTCAAAAGCAGCGCGTATTATTCGTCAGTTACACCCAACATTAGACGTGTCTGATATTGGTGATAACACCTTAAATCTTGCGCTTTCTGAAGCATCATTAACTGAATCACGTAACTTAGCGATCGAGCAAAACTTAACGATTTTGCGTAAACGTGTTGCTGAATTAGGCGTAGCTGAAGCAGTGATCCAACGTCAAGGCGCAGAACGTATCGTAATCGAATTGCCGGGCGTTCAAGATACTGCGCGAGCAAAAGAAATCTTAGGGGCAACTGCAACACTTGAATTCCGTATTGTGAATTCGTTGGTGAACCCTGAATCAGCAGCGCGTGGTATGTTACCTTCTGACACAGAAATCAAATATGACCGTCAAGGTAGACCTGTTGCACTTTACAAGCGTGCGGTATTAGGTGGTGAACACATCATCAACTCAAGCTCGGGCTTAGACCAACACACCAGCACGCCACAAGTAAGTGTAACCTTGGATAGCGAAGGTGGCGAAATCATGTCGCAAACTACCAAGAAATACTACAAAAAACCAATGGCAACCTTGTATGTAGAATACAAAGACAATGGTAAAAAAGATGAAAATGGCAAAACCATTTTAGAGAAAAGCGAAGAAGTCATTAACGTTGCTACCATTCAAGGTCGCTTCAGTTCAAACTTCCAAATTACAGGTGTAAGCAGTTCTGCAGAAGCACAAAACCTTTCTATGTTATTAAAATCAGGTGCATTAATCGCACCCGTGCAAATTGTTGAAGAACGTACAATCGGTCCTTCTCTTGGTGCACAAAACGTGGAACAAGGTATCAATGCAAGCTTCTGGGGCTTAATTGCCGTTATTGTCTTCATGCTGATTTACTATAAAATCTTCGGTATTATCGCAAGTTTCGCATTGGTTATTAATATCGTTTTATTAGTCGGTTTGATGTCTATCCTACCAGGTGCAACACTCACTATGCCGGGGATTGCGGGTATCGTATTAACCCTAGGGATGTCGGTGGATGCCAACGTACTTATTTTTGAGCGTATCAAAGAAGAGATTCGTAATGGTCGTCCAATCCAGCAAGCCATTAACGAAGGTTATAACGGTGCATTCACCTCTATCTTCGATGCAAACTTAACCACAATTTTAACGGCAATCATTCTTTATGCTGTGGGTACCGGCCCTATTCAAGGCTTCGCGGTAACGCTTGCATTAGGTGTGGCAATTTCAATGTTTACAGCGATTACTGGAACACGTGCTATCGTGAACTTCCTATACGGCGGTAAACGTCTTGAAAAATTATCAATTTAGGTAGGATAAGATGAGATTATTTGCAAAAGATAAAAACGGACATTTTATCCGTGAAGTGAATGGGATTAAATTGCCATTCCCTCTCACTGAATTTATGAAAGTGAGATTTGTAGGGTATGCATTTTCCGCAATTTTAATGGCGATTTCCCTCTTCTTCATTGTGACAAAAGGCTTCAACTGGGGCTTGGATTTTACCGGTGGTGTGGTATTTGATACGCACTTCTCACAACCAGCTGATTTAGAAAAAATCCGTGGCACATTAAATCAAAACGGGATTGCAAGCCCGATTGTACAAACAACCGGTTCTGTACAAGACGTGATGATCCGCTTACCGGCTGATAATAACGATTCAGCTATTGGTGATCACGTTAAAAGCATGCTCCAAACAATTGATCCTAATATTCATATTAACAGTATCGAATTCGTCGGTCCGAATGTGGGTGAAGAACTGGCTCAAGGTGCGGTTTATGCGACCCTTGCAACCCTAGCAATGATGTTAATTTACGTGGGCTCACGTTTTGAATGGCGTTTAGGTTTTGGTGGTATTGCCTCACTTGCGCATGACGTGGTGATTACACTCGGTGTTTTCTCTGCATTACAAGTCGAAATGGATTTAACCTTCGTGGCGGCGATTCTTTCCGTTGTAGGTTATTCTATCAACGATAGTATCGTGGTATTCGACCGTGTACGTGAAAACTTCCGTAAAATTCGCCGTGTAGAAACCATCGATATTATTGATATTTCCTTAACGCAAACCTTATCGAGAACCATCATGACATCTCTCACAACGCTTCTTGTTGTGATTGCCTTGTTCTTCTTTTGGTGGTCCATCAATTCATAACTTCTCATTAGCGTTATTAATTGGTATCGGTTTTGGTACTTACTCATCAATCTTTATCGCGATTGCGATTGCTTATGATATCGGCCTACGCCGTGAACATATGATTCCACCAAAAGTGGATAAAGAAATCGATGATTTACCTTAATCTATTAAACATCAGATAAAAAGAAAGCCACCATAACGGTGGCTTTTTTATTGCTAAAATTATGACATTTTTTATGACTGCACTTTAGTCGTTTACATCTCCTAATAAAGCCGCATATTTCTTCGTTGATTCAGAGCTTTCCAAGGTAATTTTAAACGCCATTGTTAGCGGCACTGAAAGTAACATACCGACTGTACCGAGCAACCATCCCCAGAAAAGCAACGAAAAGAATACGACCAAGGTAGAAAGCCCTAAGGTTTTACCCATCATTTTCGGTTCAATAATATTACCGATCACAATATTTAATACAATAATACCGACGGTTACGCCCATGCCTACACCAAATCCATTCAGCAATAACGCTTGAACAATAATAGGTACTGCTGCAATAATGGAACCGATATTCGGAATGTAATTTAATAAGAAGCTTAAGGTTGCCCATAAAATCGCATATTGCACACCCGCTACGTCCAATAAAATCCAAGTTGTGAAACCAGTCAACAAACTAATCACCGTTTTCACACCAAGATAACTAATTACACCGTCTAAAATACGATCAATATGATGTTCTTCCGCGACAACATCATGCTCATTGTCACTTAAAACTAAAGCAAGTTTATGCTTCATGGTTGGCGCTTCAAGCAGCATAAAAATCACTGCTAAAATCAACACAAAAACATTCGTCACCACACCAGAAAAGTTTAATAACAAACGGCTCACAAAGTTCATGATCACACTTGGATCAAAATGCTCCATAATGGCTTCGCGAGAAATCACAATCGGCAATTTTAGTTTTTGAGCTAACGCCATGACGTCATTTATACGCTCCGAAAGCAGCACTTTATATTGAGGAATCGAGCGTGTAAATTCTTGCACACTGCTATTAATTAACCCCGCCAGGAAAAAGAATACGATTAAAATTAAGATAAACAACAAGGCTATGGCGATGCCATGTGGCACTTTGCGTTGTGTCATCGCTTTAATCACTGGCGAACAAATAATAGCGATAAATAATGCCAATAAAAAAGGCACGACAATTTCTGCTGCCAGTTTAATTCCCGCAAACACAATCACTAAAGCCGCCATAGCAACTACAGTGCGGTTAAAGTTTAAGTTTTTTTCCACTAAATGGCTTCCTCATTTTCTTCGCCTGTACGAACACGGATCACGCGCTCTACATCATAAACAAAGATCTTCCCATCACCGATTTTCCCTGTTTGGCAAGTTTCAACAATGGTTTCAAGACATTGTTCAAGCAAATCATCTGGCACAATAATTTCGATTTTCACTTTAGGAAGAAAATCCACCATATATTCTGCACCACGATAAAGCTCTGTATGCCCTTTTTGACGACCAAAACCACGGACTTCAGTTACTGTCATGCCACTGATACCAATATCAGATAAATTTTCACGCACATCGTCTAATTTAAATGGCTTAATAATGGCTTCAATTTTTTTCATTTTATTTCTCCAAATTTTCGCGACGAGCTGCTTTTGGACGGAAACTCGCAATCACTTCTGGCTTGGTATCAATATAAATACCATCAATTAATTGCAAACAGTAAGGCACTGCACTAAAAATCCCTTTCACTAAGACCTTGCCTTGCTCATCTTTCACGCCTTCTAAAGTTTCTTTAATGGCTTTCGGCTGACCCGGTAAATTCAAGATGAGACTATTTTTACGAATCACACCAACTTGACGAGATAAAATCGCTGTTGGTACAAAATGTAAACTCACTTGACGCATTTGCTCGCCAAATCCTGGCATTTCACGATCGGCTACTGCTAACGTGGCATCAGGTGTCACATCACGTTTTGCCGGTCCTGTACCACCCGTTGTGAGCACTAAATGACAACGGTACTCATCCACTAATTCTTTCAAGGTTTGTTCGATTAATGGCTGCTCGTCTGGAATTAATCGAGTTTCCACTTCAAAAGGGTCTACCAACGCTTGCTGTAACCATTGTTGTAACTCTGGAATCCCTTGATCTTGATACACACCACTTGATGCACGATCTGACACTGAAACCAAACCAATTTTTAAAAGTGCGGTCATTTTTTTCCTCATTTTTATACGCAATACACAGCGTCATTCTACCCTATTTTCTCTTTTACCAAAGCATAAAAAAAGCCATTTAGCTTTCACTAAATGGCTTTTTATTTTACACATTATTGTCTGGCTTGAACTTTGCCATCTACATAATCAATTGTGACTACTTTGCCTGGTAATAATTGACCAGATAGAACTTGTTGTGCCAAGCTGTTTTCGATCTCTTGTTGGATTGCACGTTTTAATGGACGCGCCCCATAAATTGGGTCATAACCCACTTCACCAATGAAATCTAATAACGCTTCAGTAAACACTAATTCGTAACCACGAGTTTCCATACGTTTTGCTAAGCGTTCTAATTGAATACTTGCAATTGCACGGATATTTTCTTTATCAAGTGGATGGAATACCACAGTTTCGTCAATACGGTTGATAAATTCCGGACGGAAATGTTGGCTCACCACTGACATCACTAAGGCCTTCATTTCGCCATAGCTTTCGTTTTTGCTACCTTGGATTAAATCAGAACCCAAGTTAGAGGTCATAATCACCACGGTGTTACGGAAGTCTACCGTACGGCCTTGACCATCGGTTAAACGACCATCATCCAATACTTGTAATAAGATGTTGAATACATCCGCATGTGCTTTTTCCACTTCATCGAGCAAAATTACTGAATATGGACGACGACGAACTGCTTCAGTTAAGTAACCACCTTCTTCATAGCCGACATAACCTGGAGGCGCACCAACCAAACGAGATACGCTGTGTTTTTCCATAAACTCTGACATATCAATACGTACCATCGCATCTTCGCTGTCAAAGAGGAATTTCGCCAATGTTTTGCAAAGCTCAGTTTTACCCACACCAGTTGGACCTAAGAATAAGAAAGAACCAATTGGGCGGTTAGGATCAGAAAGCCCTGCACGGCTACGACGAATCGCGTTTGCAACGGCATCGACTGCTTCTTCTTGACCGATCACACGTTTGTGCAATTCTTCTTCCATACGTAAGAGTTTTTCTTTCTCACCTTCCATCATTTTAGAAACTGGAATGCCGGTTGCTTTAGAAAAGTACTTCCGCAATTTCTTCATCTGTCACACGATAGCGTAATAGGCTCATTTCTTTGCCTTCACTAGTTTCAGCGGCAGCAAGTTGTTTTCAATTCTGGAATGCGACCGTATTGAAGCTCAGACATTTTGCTTAAATCGCCTGCACGACGCGCTTGCTCCATTTCAGTTTTCGCCGCATCTAACTCTTGTTTGATGTGTTGAGAACCTGAAAGTGCTGCTTTTTCTGACTTCCATACTTCTTCAAGTTCCGCATATTCACGTTCTTTGTCAGAAAGTTCTTTTTCTAACATTTCTAAACGTTTACGGCTTGCTTCGTCTTCTTCTTTTTGTAATGCCTGTTGTTCCAATTTTAATTGGATAATACGGCGTTCAAGACGATCGAGTGGCTCTGGTTTAGAATCAATTTCCATACGGATACTAGAAGCCGCCTCATCGATTAAGTCAATGGCTTTTATCCGGCAGTGACGATCGGAAATATAACGATGCGAAAGTGTTGCTGCTGCTACGATTGCTGGGTCAGTAATATCTACATGGTGATGGATCTCATAACGCTCTTTCAAACCACGTAAGATCGCAATGGTATCTTCTACACTTGGTTCATCTACAAAGACTTTTTGGAAACGACGTTCAAGCGCCGCATCTTTCTCGATATATTGACGATATTCGTCTAACGTTGTTGCACCCACACAGTGTAATTCACCACGTGCTAAACTTGGTTTTAATAAGTTGCCTGCATCCATCGCACCGTCAGTTTTACCTGCACCAACCATGGTATGGATTTCATCAATAAAAGAGGATCACGCGACCTTCTTCTTTTGAAAGCTCATTTAAAACGGCTTTTAAACGCTCTTCAAATTCACCGCGGTATTTCGCACCGGCAATTAAGGCGCCCATATCTAAAGAAAGTACACGTTTATTTTTTAAACCTTCAGGCACTTCACCATTAACAATACGTTGTGCCAAACCTTCCACAATAGCGGTTTTACCTACACCAGGCTCACCGATTAATACTGGGTTGTTTTTGGTTCGACGTTGTAATACTTGAATCGCTCGACGAATCTCTTCATCACGGCCAATCACCGGGTCGAGTTTGCCACTTTCAGCACGAGCTGTTAAATCAATTGTATATTTTTCAAGAGCTTGTCTACTTTCTTCTGCATTTTGATCGTTCACGCTTTGTCCTCCGCGAATATGTTGAATCGCTTGTAAAATTTGTTCTTTTTTCGCACCACATTTTTTCAAAATGTCATTTAATGCGCCACGCTCTTCAAGCGCTGCTAATAAGAACAATTCACTGGAAATAAATTTATCTTGTTTTTGTTGTGCTAATTTGTCACATAAATTCAATAAGTTAAGTAATTGACGGGAAATTTGCACATCTCCGCCATTACCTGACACTTGTGGCAATTTATTCAATTCTGCGTTTAATTCATTACGTAATAACGCGACATTCACGCCACTTGCTGTCAAAAATCGGTGCAATTGAACCGTCTTGTTGATTTAAAAGTGCGGCCAATAAATGCACTGGTTCAATAAACTGATTATCTTTACCAAGCGCTAATGACTGTGCTTCACTAAGTGCTTGTTGGAATTTAGTGGTAAATTTTTCAATATTCATATCTTATCTTCTCCTGCATAAAATACTTGGGGTCATCCCCTTTATGAGTAATTAAATAAGACCCTTTTTTGGGATTTCAAGAGAAAAAATAGACTATTTTTAATTTTTTCTATCAAACTTTACGTCTTGATAGGTTTAAGCAACTAAGATTTGATGAAGTGGCACGTCCCATGCTTCTGTTGGAAGCTGTTCGACTTGCTGACATTGATGGGCTAATCCCACGGGGATAAAAGGAGATTTCTGCCAATGTTGTAAAGTGCGGTCATAAAAACCACCGCCCATGCCTAAGCGATTCCCCTGTTTATCAAACGCGACGAGTGGCGTAAAAAGAATATCTAATTCATCCAAAGGCAATACGTTTTGCACATTGAGTTTTGGCTCCCAAATGCCAAATTTATTTTTCAGCATCGGTGTATCTGGCAAATAACGTAAAAACAAAAGATGATTCGGATTGAAAGGGTGTAATACCGGCAAATAAACCTGTTTACCTTGCGCCCAAAGGATTTTGATGAGTTTATCCGTGGAGATTTCTCCATCAAAGGAAAGATACAAAGCAATATGCTGAGCATTTCGTTCTTCAATTAACGCAAGTGCTTGTTGAGTGATAGAATCTTCCGCCTGTTGCTGCTGAAGAGCGGTCAAATTTGCTCGTGTTTTACGAATTTGTTGACGGAGTTGATTGCGAAGCGTTTGCTGTGTTGATTTCATTCGATTGGAAAGAATGGATTTTAAAGGAAGGTCCCAGAGTGCCGCTACGGTAGTAGTCCTTGAACCCGACGGTCCAAGGAAACCGGTAAGGCCATTTTTAGGTTTCTTTAGTCCAATGACAAAGTCAAAGGTCAAGCCTACACACCAATGGCGGGAAACCGATTTATAAAGTTCTAAGTATCGGCTCAGGGACATAACCCATCCACGAACACCCCAGGAAATCTTTTAAATTTATACTAGCTCAATTTGATTAGTTTGACTAGCCTTTATTTGAATAATTTTGCTTATTCAAGTACGTCCCACAAGGGACAGGGATTATTTTAACCGGTTGAATTAAATCAGACTCTTCCGGTTTTTCACGTCCGCAAATTGTTTATCTTTATTCGCATCGATGACTTGTTGAGTTTGACTCGCTAATTGTTTTGTAAACCCATTTTTTTCATAGGCTTCTTTCATTAAGAATAAACCTTCGTAAGTCGCTTTTGGCATCTGGATATTGTTGTAACATACCCACTACACGGTTTTGCTACAGCTACCCATGCATCACGTTTTGCATAGAATTTTGCAATTTCTAATTCATGACGAGCTAATGAATCTTTGATGTATGCCATACGTGCTACTGCATCTTGTGAATATGGGCTGTTGGGAACACGCACTAAGCTTTGGAAGTTTGAAAACGCCGTTTTTCATTGAAGTGGTTTTCACGCGTTGCACGATCGATACCAAAGAAATCTTGGATCATGTTATCGGCCGTTGCTAAGTTTGTTAAACCCGCCATATACACTGCATAGTCACGGTTTTGGACTTTGTGGGAATTGGTGTAAGTAGTTATCTACGGTTACCAACGTTGCGGTGTAATCTTGCGTTTTATAGTTTGCATAAATTAAATCAAGCATTGCTTGCTCTTGGTAAATACTACCAGGGAAACGCTCTGTTGCTGCTTTTTAAATAACGAATCGAGTCAGAATAGCTTCCTTCTTGCAATGCTGCTGCCTTTTTGCATAAAGGTCATCAACAGAAGCTTGTTCCACTTCTTTATTACCACTGCTACAAGCTGCAATCGCGAATGAGGGTCAATGCAATTAGTGCAAAGAGATTTTATTTTTACGCATTCTTTTTCCTTAATTTTTACGAAAATCAATAAATAAGTTACAATTAACGAATATTGTATAGAACATTACACAATAAGCCAACTTTTTAAATTTTTTTAGATGGATTTTTTTATGCCACAAATTACCTTAACGGCTGAAATTCAGCCCGAACAAATGGGACAGCGTTTGAGATCAAACCCTAGCAGAGTTGTTCCCAGAATATTCCCGTTCGCGTTTAAAAAACCTGGATTGAAGCAAAACAGGTAAAAAAATGAACGGTGAAATTGCCGATATTCCACGTGCAAAAGTTTATGGCGGAGACAAATTGAAATTTCGGTAGAAGTAGAAGATGAAAAACCGTTTTGAGCCACAAAATATTCCACTTAATATCGTTTATGAAGATGACGATATTATCGTGATTAACAAACCTAAAAGATCTCGTGGTTCATCCCGGTGCAGGCAATCCGGATGGCACGGTACTTAACGCACTACTCTATCACTATCCACCTATTGCCGAAGTACCACGCGCAGGGATTGTGCATCGTTTAGATAAAGATACGACGGGTCTCATGGTTGTTGCTAAAACGATCCCCGCACAAACTAAGCTCGTGCGTGACTTACAAAAACGTAAGATCACTCGTGAATACGAAGCTGTCGCCAGTGGCATTATGACCAAAAGGCGGCACAGTGGATCAGCCAATGGCTCGTCATGCGACAAAACGCACATTGATGGCGGTTCACCCAATGGGTAAACCGGCTGTGACGCACTATCGCATTATGGAAAATTTCCGTAATTACACACGTTTACGCTTACGTTTAGAAACTGGTCGAACTCACCAAATTCGTGTGCACATGGCACATATTGCGCATCCATTATTAGGCGATCAAACCTACGGTGGTCGTCCTCGTCCACCTAAAAATGCAAGCGAAGCCTTCAATGAGGTTCTGCGTAATTTTAAACGCCAAGCCTTACATGCGGTTATGTTGCGTTTAGCTCACCCAATTACAGGTGAAATGATGGAATGGTATGCCCCATTACCGGATGACTTTGTCGAATTACTTCATGCCTTAAAAGCGGATTACCTCGAACACAAAGACGAGTTGGATTATTAAGATGAAAAGCATTGTTCCAAACTGGACTGTTCCACCACACATCCAAGCTTTTACGACCACAAGAGAAGGGGCGTAAGCCTGCCGCCTTTCGAGAGTTTCAATTTAGGCGATCATGTCGAAGACGATAAAAGTGCGGTCAAAACTAACCGCACTTTATTGGTTGAAAAATTTAATCTGCCACATTTCCCGTTGTTTTTAACTCAAACGCACAGCACTCGTGTGATTACAGTACCTTATGAGGGAAATAATTTTGAAGCTGATGCAGTTTACACCAACCAACCAAACCAAGTATGTTTGGTGATGACAGCAGATTGCCTGCCGGTTTTATTCACTAATAAGCAAGGGACTGAAGTGGCCGCTGCCCATGCGGGCTGGCGAGGACTCTGTGATGGTGTATTAGAAGAAACCGTGAAATGTTTCCAATCAGCTCCCGAAGAGATTATCGCGTGGTTTGGACCTGCTATCGGCCCCAATGCGTTCCAAGTAGGAAAAGAAGTGATTGAGCAATTTATGGCTTTTGATCCAATTACAGAAACAGCTTTTCGACCCGATCCGAATGAAGCAGGAAAATATCTCGGCAATCTTTATCAAATCGCTACACAACGCCTCAATAAATTAGGGATTACCCAAATTTACGGCGGTGAACATTGCACATTCATAGAAAAAGAGACCTTCTTTTCCTATCGTCGAGATGGCAAAACAGGTCGAATGGCGAGCCTGATTTGGATAAAAAAATAAACTCATCAATACAACAAACCGCACCTTAAAGTGCGGTTTATTTTTGGCTTATTCTGAATAGTTTTCAAACCAACTTTCTAAAATTAGGCAAGCAGAGATTCCATCTACTTTTCCTTTATTGAGAGCGCGATAACCGCCACGCTGGAAAATTTCATCTCGAGCAGAAACCGTCGTTAAGCGCTCATCTTGCAGTTCTACTTTGATACCGAAACGACCATTTAAGCGATTGGCAAATTTTTTCGCACGAAGTGTTAAATCTTGCTCGGTACCATCCATATTTAAAGGCAATCCCACCACAATAACATCAGGCTTCCAATCCTTTAAACATTTTTCAATAGCATCCCAGTTTGGAATCCCATCTTGCGCTTTAAATGCAGGTAAGGCTTGTGCCGTACCTGTGATACTTTGCCCGACTGCACAACCGATACTTTTTGTACCGAAATCAAACGCGATTGCCGTGATGCCCATTAACTGTGCCCCACTTGTGAAAAGACAAAATTATGAGGATGAATCCCTAATAATTGATTCGCTGCAGGATAACGATCTTCATAAATGGTTTCAAACAAAATGGTGTCTGACGCTGGCGCGACCAGCCACGCATTATCTGCAATCTCTTGTTCAAGCTGCCCGGCTGTCCAACTTGCACAACCGAGCGCAACAAGATATTTCTCGGGCGCATCCGCTGAACCAAAGGTTTCCACAATATCTGCCGAAGTGGTCAGAAACATCTCATCGGTAATTTTATAACTATGCTCAAATTTCTTCGCGGCTTTCTTATGCAGAATAAAACCACGCTCAGAATGTACTGGCCCACCCGCAAGTACAAGTTCATTGCTAAAAGTGCGGTCATTTTTCATCATAAAATTCATTTTTGAATACAGTTCAGCAATGCTTAAATCGGTGGGTTGATTAATCACTAAACCCATCGAACCTTGCTCATTATGCTCGCACATATACACCACGGTATTTTGGAAATAATCCTCCAACTGTGGCATCGCAATTAAAAATTGCCCTTGTAAATCCATCATTATCCCAAATCTCCAAAACAAATTTGTAACGCACTAATTGCCGCTAAAGAGGCTGTTTCTGTACGTAACACACGCTTTCCTAATAAAATTTCAGTAAATCCTTGTTGTTCAGTTTGAGCGATTTCTTGAGGTGATAAACCACCTTCTGAACCAATAAGCAAACGAACCCCTTCTTTTGGAATGGAAGGCAAGGTTTTAATAGAATATTGGGCTCTTGGATGTAAATTCAATTTCAGCGCGCCATCATTTTCAGCACACCAATCTTGTAATTTCATTAACGGACGAATTTCTGGCACAACGTTACGACCACATTGTTCACAAGCCGCAATGGCAATTTTTTGCCATTGTTGGATTTTCTTATCCATGCGTTCACCATCCAACTTCACCCCACAGCGTTCCGACCACAATGGTGTAATCACATTTACGCCCAACTCTACTGATTTCTGAATGGTAAATTCCATTCGATCGCCACGTGAAATAACCTGCCCTAAATGAATCGGTAAATTCGACTCTTTATCACTTAATTCACAACCAAGAATTTCCACTTTAACGGCTTTTTTGCTCGCTTCAATAATTTTTGCTGGATAAATATGATTACTTCCATCAAATAATTCAATTTGCTCACCTTCAGTCATACGCAGTACACGTCCTACGTGATTAGCCGCATCCTCTGAAAGTTGGCAAGTAGATTGATTTTTAAGGGATTCTGGATGATAAATTCTTGGAATACGCATAATATTGAGTCTTTGATATAAGGAAAAAGTGCGGTCATTTTCAACCGCACTTTTAATATTATTCTGTTACTAAATCTTTTGGCAAGCTTTCTAAAATGGCTCGCCAGTAGGCGGAAGTCACTTGCTTATGTTTACGAATACATTCCACCACTAAATCGGATTGACCTCTTTCACAAATATCACGCAATTCTACATAAAAATCATGTGTCACTTGGCGATGTTTTTCGTCACTAAAGAATAGCAAACCAATTTTATGATAAACCCCACGCAAGCTATTGAAAATTAAACGATAGAAAGGTTTATTGGCCATAACCGTAAATTGACGGAATAAAGCATAGTCAAATTCCATATAGCTTTCAGCAGTATTTTCTAAAGCATCCATCCCTTTGAACAAGGTGGCAGAAGCTTTAGGTGAATTTTTTACTGCCTCATAAATATAAGATTCCGACATGCGGCTACGCAATGACAACATATTTTCAATGATTAACGGCGCACTTTGGCGATCTAAGGTAATTAAGGTTTCAATGATGCTCGGACCTGCAGTATCCCAAATATCATTGACTTTTGTCGGCTTGCCGTGTTGAATGGTAAGCCAACCATCACGAGCCAAACGCTGCAATACTTCGCGTAATGTGGTGCGTGTTACACCAATTTTATCAGCTAAATCACGCTCAGAAGGAAGATTGGTGCCTGCGGGAAATACATTATCCCAAATACTTCTAACAATATATTCTTCGGCAAGAGCGGCTGGGCTTTGTGCCCGTAAAAGGGTATTATCTGTTTGCATAAATATAAAATAAATATAAAAAAAGCTTAAAAAGATCAAAAAAATGTGATTTATTCAATAAATCTTTAACTGGTCTATTATCCTTTAAAGCAGTATATATTACAATGACAAGACTATAAAAAAACGGAGTTCGATATGACTTACACACAAGCATTCATGAAAAACTTTCTGGGCGCAAGTCCAGATTGGTATAAATTAACCATTATTGCCTTCTTGGTAATTAATCCAATTTTATTCTTTTTCGTCAGCCCATTTATTGCTGGCTGGCTACTCGTAGCTGAGTTTATTTTCACCCTAGCCATGGCATTAAAATGCTACCCTCTTCAACCTGGTGGTTTATTAGCATTTGAAGCCATTGCCATTGGCATGACGAATGCCGAACACGTTAAAGCGGAGATCGTGGCAAACTTTGAAGTGGTTTTACTTTTAATCTTCATGGTCGCTGGTATTTATTTTATGAAGCAACTTTTGCTTTATGTGTTCACCAAGTTATTAGTCCGTATCCGTTCTAAAATCGTACTTTCTATCGCGTTCTGTTTTAGTGCTGCATTTCTTTCAGCTTTCTTAGATGCACTTACTGTTGTTGCAGTAATTATCAGCGTAGCTATGGGTTTCTATGGGGTTTATCACAAAGTCGCGTCTGGTAAAACACTACAAGATGCGGTTGATATTTCTGATGATAACAAAATTAAAAATCACGAAACTCTCGAAAAATTCCGCTCTTTCTTACGTAGCTTAATGATGCATGCTGGTGTCGGTACTGCACTCGGTGGTGTAATGACCATGGTGGGTGAACCACAAAACTTAATCATTGCAGAACAAGCCAAATGGAATTTCATTGAATTTTTCTTCCGTATGGCTCCTGTGACAGTCCCTGTATTTATCTGCGGATTACTCACTTGTATTTTAGTCGAAAAATTTAAATTATTCGGTTATGGTGAAAAACTACCGGAAGAAGTATGGAAAGTCTTAGCGGATTTAGATCGTGAAAACGCACAAAAAATGTCTAAACAAGATAAGATTCGTCTTTCTGTCCAAGCGGTTATCGCGGTTTGGTTGATCTTAGGTTTAGCCTTCCATTTAGCGGCTGTAGGCATGATTGGTTTAAGTGTGATTATCCTTGCAACAACCTTTACTGGTGTAACTGATGAACACGCTATTGGTAAAGCATTCCAAGAAAGTTTACCTTTCACTGCATTATTAGTCGTATTTTTCTCTGTCGTTGCGGTGATTATCGATCAAAAACTTTTTGCGCCAATTATTCACTTTGTATTAAGTTCCGAAGAGAAAACACAGTTAGCATTATTCTACGGTTTCAATGGTTTACTTTCTGCGATTTCTGATAACGTATTCGTAGCAACAGTTTATATCAATGAAGCGAAACATGCCCTTGCGACAGGCGCAATTGCACCGCACCAATTTGAATTACTTGCGGTAGCAATCAATACAGGTACAAACTTACCTTCTGTAGCAACACCAAACGGTCAAGCCGCGTTCTTGTTCTTATTAACGTCATCACTTGCACCGTTAATTAAACTTTCTTATGGTAGAATGGTCTACATGGCATTGCCTTACACTATCGTATTAACGCTAGTTGGTTTCCTTGCAATCGAATTTATCCTACCAAGAATGACGATTTGGCTTGCAAACCTTGGCTTAATTCTTCCAATTTAATGAAGCATAAGGAGAAAGAATGCTCGACTTTTTTAAGCAATTATCCCTTAAACGTTCAGCGTGGATCTTTTTGGCATTTTCCGCATTTGCCTTAGAATCGACTGCACTTTACTTTCAATACGGCATGGGTTTACAACCTTGCATACTTTGTGTTTACGAACGTTTAGCTATGGTAGGGTTATTTATTGCTGGTTTTATCGGCGTCTTAGCCCCTAGTTCGCTTATTGTCCGCATTCTTGCTCTTATTGTGGGTTTATTTAGTGCAATCAAAGGATTAATGATTTCCATTCGTCACCTTGATTTACAAATGAACCCTGCGCCATGGAAACAATGTGAATTTATACCAAACTTTCCAGAAACGTTACCATTCCATAAATGGCTACCTGCGGTGTTCAATCCCAACAGGCAGCTGTAACGAAAGCCAATGGTCACTTTTCGGCATCACGATGGTGCAATGGTTGGTATTTATTTTCGCTGTCTATGTCATTGTGTTGGGATTAATTACCCTTTCACAAGTGAAGAAAAGTCGAAATCGACGCCTTATTTTTAAATAGTCTAATCACATACTAAAAAGCCTAGAGAGATTCTCTAGGCTTTTTAATACTGAAAGTCATACTGTACTCAACATTATTCAAGAAAGAAATACCAATAAGGCATTAAGATCAACCAAATAAAGGCACTGAGAATAACAACAAATTTAAAACTTAAGTGTTTAGTTTTATGACGAAAGCGTTTCATCCCGCAATAAACACCAATGAAACCACCCAAAAGACTTAATAGAAAAAGGTATTTTCAGAAATTCGCCAGCCGTGACGAACCGCGCGAACTTTGTCTTTCCACATTAAAAAATAAGCGGCGATATTCATCGCCGCTAACATCACAAATAAAAGCTGAATCAGCATTATGCGTAAACGAGAAGATCAAAAAATAATAGTTCATTTTAACATATTGATCTGGTATTACGCCTCTCCTTTTTGCATGAAAAAAACATCAAGTAAGGTGTTATTTTTATAGCATCTCGCACGCTTTTTCATATCCAGCTTCACAGGATTTTTAAAACCATTGGTCAGCTAACTTTCTGTTGTGCTTAGTGCCAAAGCCGTTATCATACATCGCACCTAAATTATACATTCCCTCAGGACTGCCATTTTCAGCAGCAAGTTGGAAATACAAAAAAGCTTTAGCATTATCTTTTGGTGTGCCTAACCCATTAAAGTGAAGAATGCCTAACTCATTTTGCGCTTCACCGTTCCAGCTTCCGCCCGCCAATTCATAACATTCCCGTGCAGACTGATAATCTTTTTTGATAGTATCGCCATAAGTATAAAGAAATCCAAGTTGATAATAAGCTTCCGTGACGTCTTTTTTCGCGGCCTTTTTATACCATTTGATCGCTTCTAATTCATCTTTTCTAACTAAATCACCTGAACTATATTCAAATCCTAAATTATAGTAAGCCAGCCCATGACCTTGTTCTGCACTACGATGTAGCCATTTCATCGCTTCTTCGCTATTTTGTTCAACTCCTTCGCCTTTTGCATAGCGATTGTACAGACTATTTTGTGCATCAGCATCACCTTGTTCCGCAGCGGCTTTATACCATTTAAAGGCTTCTTCATTATTCTGTTCAATTTCATCACCTCGAACGTAAGCCATCGCTAAATCCTTTTGTGCATCAAGATCGCCTTCTTTAGCGCGTTCAAGTAATTCATCAAAATTATCTCGCACAGCAAGACGGCTTCGAAGTTGTTGTACTGAGCGTTCGACATTCTCTCCAACTTCTTTGGCAAGTAGATAAAACGCTTGAGCTTTTTCTAAATTTTGTGACACATTTCCTATTCCATCACGATAAATCTCAGCCAGCTCCCAAGCTGCACCGCTCATTTGGTATTCTGCTGCTAACTCTAGCCATTTCAAGGCTTTCTGGCTATCTTGTTGAATGCCCTCACCTCTTTTATAAGCATTACCAACATAGTAATAGGCATCAATTAAGCCATTTTCAGCGGCTTTTAAATACCATTTAAAGGCTTGTTTTTTATCCCCTCTGAAATCGTATAAATTTGCTAAACCATACATTGCATTAGGAAGCCCCATTTCAGCAGCTTTGGTTAAGTATTTTTGCGCTTCAACATAATTGGTTGGAATATCCTCGTGAGCGTTGTAGAGCGTCCCAAGGTTATTATAAAGCGTCATTAAATCTTCATTGGTTAAATCTTGTTTATTCTTCTCAGCAAGCAAGTAATATTCCAATGCTTTAGGATAATTAATTGGAACTCCATATCCTATAACGCCATCATATACCTGCGCTAAGAGGTATGAAGCAAGCCCATGATTGTCATATTTCTCTAGCATTTGCATGCCTTTAAATGTGTCTTGCTCCACGCCAATGCCTAAAAGATAGAATCGTCCCAAATTGATTGTCGCTCGTTTATCGCCTTGACGAATGCCTTGCTCAAACCATTCTACTGATTTTTCAGGTTCGCCCATATTATCATAAAGCGCACCAATATTATTTGCCGCCAATGGGTAACCCAATGCATTCGCGCGATGATATAACGTCATCGCTTTATCGTAATCGACTTCCTCCCCTTTACCAAGAGCATATACTCTCCCCAACTGATATATTGCCTCTGCATCACCTTGTTCTGCATGTTGCTTTAAGGCTTCAAGACTATTTTTGTCAGTCGAGCGAAATAAACTTAATAATGTTTTAAACATGGAACTTCCTTTGGAGAGATAAATGTATTTCAGTTGAATCGAAAGTGCGGTTGGATTTTTAACTAAATTGGATAATAGGCTCAGCACCGTTAAACCACTATTGTGGCAATTTAAGTAAGCATAATGGAGACTGGTTTTTACCCGAGCTCTTTAGGCTGAAGAATTAATATATTTATCGTTTAGTTGAGCTACCAAATAATATAGTATTTTTATTCAAAAACTATTCAATTACTAAGAAAAAAATAGTTACTATAATATCAATCGATTAGCTTCTCCATCTCTCAGTGGAGAATAGAAAAATTGAAATAAAAAACGGCAACATCCTTTATTGATGTCACCGTTTCTTTTAACAACGATTAAAAATTAGCTTGCGTAAACAGGAAGACGTTTGCAGATTGCCAATACTTTTTCTTTGGTTGCTGCAATCACTTGCTCTTCGTTTTCTTTGCCTAATGCATCTAATACATCACACATCCAACCGGCTAGTTCACGACAGTCTTGCTCGTTAAAGCCACGACGAGTCACAGCCGGTGTACCAACATGAATACCAGAGGTCACAAATGGTTTTTGTGGATCATTTGGTACGGAGTTTTTATTAACGGTGATATTCGCTTTACCCAACGCTGCATCTGCTGCTTTACCTGTTAAGCCTTGTTTGATGAAACTGACTAAGAATAAATGGTTTTCTGTGCCATTTGAAACCACGTCATAACCACGTTGTTTAAACACTTCTACCATTGCTTTCGCATTTTTAATCACGTTTGCTTGGTATTCTTTATAAGCAGGCTCTAATGCTTCTTTGAAACATACTGCTTTCGCCGCAATAATGTGCACTAATGGACCACCTTGGTTTGCAGGGAAAACAGAAGATTGTAAGCGTTTATAAAGCTCTTCATCACCACAAGAAGAAAGGATTAAACCACCACGTGGACCACCTAAGGTTTTATGGGTGGTCGTTGTTACAACGTGTGCGTATGGTAATGGGTTTGGATATAAACCTGCTGCGATTAAACCCGCAACATGAGCCATATCAACGAATAAATACGCGCCTACTTCATCCGCGATTTCACGCATTTTTTTCCAATCTACCACTTGAGAATAAGCAGAGAAGCCCGCCACGATCATTTTTGGTTTATGTTCTAATGCTTTTTGACGCACATCTTCATAGTCGATTAAACCGTCAGCAGTGATACCATAAAGTACAGAATTATAGATTTTACCGGAGAAGCTCACTTTCGCCCCATGGGTTAAATGGCCACCGTGTGCTAAATCCATCCCTAAAATGGTATCGCCCGCATTGATTAATGCACCATATACTGCCGCATTTGCTTGTGAACCCGAGTGTGGTTGTACGTTCACATAATCCGCACCAAATAACTCTTTCGCACGGTCAATCGCCAACTGCTCCACAATGTCTGCGTACTCACAACCGCCGTAGTAACGTTTACCAGGATAGCCTTCAGCATACTTGTTAGTAAACTGTGAACCTTGCGCTTCCATTACGCGTGGACTCGCATAGTTTTTCAGACGCGATAAGCTCGATATGCTCTTCTTGACGACGATTTTTCGTCCTGAATGAGCTTGCCATAGAACCGGATCGTAATCAGCGATGTTCATACTTTTTAAACATTGTGTTTTTCCTCGTTGTTTGCATTATTTGTGTATAGTTTACCTGTTTCTAGGCAAAAAAACTTAATCAAAAATTTCGACCATATTTTTTCATTATTACAATGAAAAACATTCATTTATCTAAATCGAGCCTTTTTCTTTCACTAATTTTTCAATCAGTTTGACTTCTTTTGTTTTCTCACCAGCACCGAGTTTACGGCATTGGCTGGTTTCTTTCGTATAAGTATTAAAATTTGTCATCCTTGTTGGACTTTTCATTTTAATCTTCATATCCAAATGATCACCACAACGATCACAAGGTGAAACAAATTCCTTATCTAATTCTTTAAATTCTGGAGATTGTTCAATAATTTTCGCGACTTGTGGTGAATGGGCGGTTTTAAATAGACGATCGGTAAAGTCATAACTTAACTTACCATCACTGGCCTGCCATTTAGCTTTAGCTTGCAATAAATAACGCATCCAGCCTTCTTTTGTATCAATCTGTGAAATACCGCGTAGAAGCACAGTTTGATCCGCTCGATAAGTGACATAATCAAAATGTTCAACTGGCAAAGGTGCCTTGGCGGCGGGTTTCACATGACAAATCAATCACCCACCAACGCTTTTTCCTGTTCAGTTTGCTGATGAGCTACCGTACACCCTGAGAATAATACAGCAACAAGACCACCCAATATTAATTTTCTCATGAGATATTCCTTTTATTGACAGTAGAGATAACATTCATCAGTACAAAGTAGGGAAAATTTTATTTAATCCGGAATATGTAAAAGACGGCAGTTACATAAATCATCACTCTCAAATTCGGATATTTCACCTGCAACCTTATTCGGAATTGGGAATAAACGCACAGTGAGTGGTTTATTTAAGCGAAATGCCATCGTTCCAGTATCACGCATAATAGCTGCGATGGTTTCAGCCTTAGCATTTCCCGCCACAGGAACCGTATCTAAACCGATACCACATACGGCACTATAAATCAGTAAAGCGCGAATATCAAAATATTGTTTTTGTGTCCCTTCGGCTAAACCCAAATCTTCTGTCACCGCCAACATTAATCCGGAAAACCCAACCAATGGCACACGTTGGATTGATTTAAACACTTTTGTCAGTAACGCAGAAACCTCTACTGAACCAGCTGCACCAAAATAAGGTAATCCCATTAATTCATAGATTTTTGTTATGGATGAACAATTTTTTGATGGTGCCGCTGAACTATCAATGCCTGCAAATTCAAATTTTCCCGACAATTTGACCGCACTTAACATCTCTAATAGCTTGATCTACATGATATTGCAGAGCCTGCAACATAGCTCGATAGCAATCAGCATAAAATTGATTATGAGGAGATTTTGGCACAGATTTTAATACTTCTACCAATAGATCTGGTGTTTCTAAACCAATGACAAAACTGTTCGGCAAATGACTTAGATGATAACCTGCTGGGAAATAAGGAATAAATGGCTTGCAGTTAAAATTCACAGTAAAGTTAAAATTACCTTCGCCACGAGGTGTGATGTTCGCAATTTGTTGTACCGCATAAACAGATTGTTCGATAAGTTCATTATCTAACACGCCATGTTCATCTAATGGCACATTTACACAAAGCATTACACAAGTCGCCATAAGCCGCGATTAACTCTGGTAATAACGCTATTTCCTCTTTATTTCTTGCTGCGCCTATTGCAAATCGAAGACGAATTCCACTTTCATTAAATTTATTCAGTAATTCCGTTAAATACTGCAAATCTGCTTTTGCTGCCTGCAAATTGGTTAAATCCAAATATTCACCAAAAGGATTGGTAATCACTCGAATCGATTGCAAGGTATAACCTGCCTTCTGTACAGCTGGTAATAACAAATCCACATCACGTTTAACTGAATAAAGGGTGTCTTCCCATTGCGTTTTATCTTTATGTAACGTTAGAAAAAAACTTATGGTACGAAGACGACATAATTCTTTATTTTTATAATCCATTCGATCCCTTAACATTAAATGTAGTTATTTTTGCTGCTCACGTTCAACAGCACGGTAACCAATATCTCGACGATAAAAAAACGTCCAGTCCATTGAATTTGCTCAGCGAGTTTTAATGCTTTTTGTTGCGCTTCAAATACGCTTTCGCCTAACGCAGTAGCACAAAGCACGCGGCCACCGTTGGTGACTAACTTGCCCGCTTTCGCTTCTACGCCTGCCAAAAAAACTTTCTCATTTTCGACCGCACTTTGAGGTAAGCCGCTGATTTCATCGCCTTTGCGATAATCCCCCGGATAGCCTTCTGCAGCCAATACGATACCTAAAGAGGCCTTCGGCTTCCATTGGGATTTCACTTCGTCCAATTTGCCATCACAGGCTTTAAGACAAAGTTCTACCAAATCCGACTCCAAACGCAACATAATCGGTTGCGTTTCCGGATCACCGAAACGACAGTTAAACTCGATTACTTTCGGCTGGCCATTTGGCATGATCATCAAACCGGCATACAAGAAACCGGTATAAACATTGCCTTCTGCAGCCATGCCGTTGACCGTTGGATAGATCACCTCACGCATCACCCGATCATGAATTTCAGGTGTCACCACTGGCGCAGGAGAATAAGCCCCCATACCGCCAGTATTCAAACCTGTATCATTTTCGCCCACGCGTTTATGATCTTGGCTGGTAGCCATAGGTTCAACGTTTTTACCGTCCACCATGACAATAAAACTGGCTTCCTCACCATCTAGAAACTCTTCAATCACCACTCGGCTACCCGCTTTGCCAAAGGCATTGCCCGAAAGCATATCACGTACAGCGTCTTCCGCTTCTTGCAATGTCATTGCAACGATTACGCCTTTCCCCGCCGCTAAACCATCCGCTTTAACGACAATTGGCGCGCCTTTCTCACGCAAGTACGCTAATGCAGGCTCAACTTCGGTGAAGTTTTGATATTCTGCCGTTGGGATTTTATGACGCGCGAGGAAATCTTTGGTGAATGCCTTTGAACCTTCCAATTGCGCAGCCGCTTGCGTTGGGCCAAAAATTTTCAGTCCAGCCTCACGAAATGCATCAACCACACCAATCACTAACGGGGCTTCCGGCCCCACAATTGTGAGCCCGATTTGCTTATCTTGAGCAAATTTCACCAATGCAGGAATATCTGTTGCAGAAATATTCACGTTTTCTACTTTATGTTCCAATGCGGTACCTGCATTGCCTGGGGCAACAAAAACTTTATCTGTTAGTGGAGATTGTACTGCTTTCCAAGCCAAGGCGTGTTCACGACCGCCATTTCCGATGATGAGGATGTTCATAATGCTCCTTGTATCTTTTTGAATTCAATCCCCTCTTTAGCAAAGAGGGGGAGGAATAAGTAAAAAAGTCGCTCATTGAGCGAAGTTACGACATAAATTAATGTCTAAAATGTCTCATTCCAGTTAATACCATCACCATATTATGTTCGTCCGCTGCGTCAATGACTTCTTGATCGCGCATTGAACCACCTGGATGGATAACACATTGAATCCCTACTTTCGCCGCTGCATCAATACCGTCACGGAATGGGAAGAATGCATCAGATGCCATCACACAACCGGCTACGGTTAAACCTTCATCCTGTGCCTTAATCCCTGCAATCTTCGCAGAATATACGCGGCTCATTTGGCCAGCACCGATGCCAATAGTTTGATTATCTTTAGCATAAACAATGGCATTCGATTTCACAAATTTTGCTACTTTCCAGCAGAACAGTAAGTCTTTTAGTTCTTGTTCAGTTGGCTGACGTTTACTTACCACTTTTAAATCATCCACACCAACCATGCCTAAATCTGCATCTTGTACTAATAAACCACCGTTTACACGTTTAAAATCTAGACGTTCAGAACGTGAAGTCCATTCACCACATTCAAGTAAACGAACATTTTTCTTACGTTTCACGACTTCTTGCGCTTCAGTTGATACTCTCGGTGCAATAATCACTTCAACAAATTGACGTTCCACAATTTCAGTCGCGGTTTTTTCATCTAATTCACGGTTGAAGGCAATAATGCCGCCAAAGGCTGAGGTTGGGTCTGTTTGATAGGCTCGGTTGTAGGCGTCTAAAATGTCTTTGCCTAAAAGCCACGCCGCATGGATTTGCATGTTTAACGATCACACAAGCCGGTTCATCAAATTCTTTCACACATTCAAGTGCCGCATCGGTGTCTGCAATATTATTGTAAGACAAGGCTTTACCTTGTAATTGATGAGCGGTAGCTACGCTTGCTTCTTTCACATTTAAATCAACATAGAAAGCAGCATTTTGATGAGCGTTCTCCCCATAACGCATGGTTTGTTTACGCACGAAGTTAAGGTTTAAAGTACGTGGGAATTGACCGCACTTCGCATTGGCATCTTCTTCCTCTGCCACATGATACGGTTTCACCATTTGTCCAAAGTAGTTAGCAATCATAGAATCATATTGAGCGGTATGTTCAAATGCTTTGATGGCAAGATCAAAACGGGTTTCAAGAGTTAAGCTGTTGTGGTGTTTATCCATTTCAGCAAGAATGGCATTAAAATCATGATTATTCACTACAATCGCCACATCTTTATGGTTTTTCGCTGCAGAACGTACCATGGTTGGCCCACCGATATCTATATTTTCTACCGCATCAGCCAATGTGGAATCTGGTTTAGCCACGGTGGCTGCAAATGGATATAAATTCACGACGACCATATCAATGCCTTCAATGCCATGTTGCTGCATGATCGCATCATCTGTACCACGACGCCCAAGAATCCCGCCATGCACTTTTGGATGTAAGGTTTTTACACGACCGTCCATCATTTCAGGGAATCCCGTATAATCAGACACTTCAGTCACCGGCAAACCATGTTGCTCCAACAATTTTGCAGTACCGCCTGTGGAAAGTAGTTTTACACCACGCTGTACTAAGCCTTGAGCAAATTCTACGATACCGGCTTTATCAGAAACACTCAGTAAAGCCTGACGAATTGGACGATCTGTCATTATATTTTCCTTTCATTAAATGGTTAAAATAAGCGGGATAAATTATAGCGCAAACGTTTGCGTTTATATAGAAAAAAATTTTTACTGGTAAGCCACACTTAAAAGTGTGTGATTTATTTAATTGATTAAGCCCGCAAAAATGCGGGCAATAAATTAATGAAATAATTGATTAACGTTTGCGGTTGTCTAGAGAAAATGCGCCGGCACCAGCAAACACAAAATAGAAGAACACTAAAGAATAAAATAAAGCAAGTTCACCACCGTTCGCGATTGGGAAGAACAAATTCCCTTTACCTGCTACATGCATGAAGAAATATGCATAAGCCATTTGACCTGAAAGGATAAATGCCGCTGGGCGAACAAATAAACCTAAAATTAATAAGATTGAACCTACAATCTCAATTATCCCACCAACGATCATTAGTGGATCGCCCACCGCACCATTACCACCAGTCATTGACACTGGGAATTCCCAGAATTTCGCTGTACCGTGCAAGATAAACATATAGGCAGCGATGATACGTAATAAAGCTAAAACATACGGAGAATATTTTTCTAAGTTTTTCATAAAGTTTACCTCATAAAAATAAAAAGTGATTTGAGAACGGGGTGTATATTAATGATTAACTTAACACTAAACAATACCTTAAATCGAAAAGGACTTTTTACGATTAAGAAATAATTTTATGGTTTACTGATTTTCTCAATCCATTGTAGAAACTCAACAGGCGGCATGAATCCGTTAACACGACTCCCCTCGATTTCTTTTCCATCTTGATTAAAGAACAAAATAGTCGGTAAACCTAGCACTTTATATTTTGTCATTAAAGCACGGTTTTCTTCAGAGTTTTTTGTCATATCAACTTGAAGGAGCAACATATCGCCAAAGGTTTTTTGTACACGAGGATCGCTAAATGTTTCTTTTTCAAACTCTTTACAAGCCACACACCAATCCGCATAAAGATCGAGCATCACCAGTGATTTGTTATTTTCCGCCAGTGCTTGTTGCAATTCAGCTTCACTTTTCACTTGTTTAAATTCAACATGAGAAACCAATTTATTTTCGACTGCACTTTGTGCAGAGCTTTCACCCCAAACCCATGCTTGAAGCGGTTTCACACTAATCATCGCTGCCACTAAAAACAGAATTCGGAATAGCCAACCTGTACCATTCTTCGGCATTTGGAAAGCAAACCAAATGAAAAATGCAGTGCCGAGCATTACCCATAATCTTAGCGTCCATTCATCTGGTAAAATACGAGAAATCAAGAATACGGGTAATGCGAGCATCACAAAACCAAAGAGCTTTTTGACCGTTTCCATCCACATACCTGATTTAGGCAGGATTTTTATTACCGAATAAAGTGATTAAAATAAGTGGTACGCCCATCCCTAACGCGAGCAAATAAAGCGTAATCGCACCAGTGAATAAATCGCCACTCTGCGCCACATAAAGCAAGGCTCCTGAAAGTGGTGCTGATGTACAAGGTGAAGCGACAAGTCCCGCAATCATCCCCATTAAGAACACACCACCAAAGGCACCGGCTTTTTGCTGTTGGCTAAGTAAAGATAGTTTTGTTTGTAATGAGCTTGGAAGCTGTAAGGTAAATACCCCGAACATCGACAAAGCTAACAAAACAAAGATGATTGATAACCCAATCATCACATAAGGATGTTGCAACGCCACTTGGAATGGCAAACCAATTGCAGCTACAATCAAGCCTAGTAAGGTATAAGTCAGCGCCATCCCCTGCACATATACAAAACTTAATGCGAAAGCGCGCCACATATTAGGGCGTTGATTTTGACCAATTACTATCGCTGAAAGCAATGGTAGCATTGGCAACACACAGGGGGTAAAAGCCAAACCTAAGCCCAATAAAAAGAAACCAAATACGGCATATTTGCTATTAAATAAACTTTCCGCTAAACGGTCTTGCTCTGCTTTAGGTTGTGCTGAAAGTGCGGTCGATTTTTCCGATGTTTTTTCAGTATCGGTAACCTGGACAATAGGCAAATCCGCCACTTTAATTTCTTTCACTTCAGGGGGATAACAAAAGCCCTCAGTACAACCTTGGTAAGCAATTTCAATCACATCTTCCGCTTTTAAGGGCGGCTGGCTTGCTTTAAAAATAGCTTGTACCGGCTTTTTGAAAATCTTCATTAAGCCAAAATAAGGATCGTTATAATCTTCAGGTGAAATAGAAAATGTCGGCACATCAAAGGATGAGGGTTTCCGCTTGGTTAAGTTTCACGGAAATTTTCTCTTGATAGAGATAATACCCTTCTGCAATTGACCACTTGACGATCACATTTTCTTGATTATCGCTTTTCGCAGCTGAAAATTGAAAAGCGTCATCCACAGGTAAGAAAGCCGATTTTTTTATCAAAAAGACCGGCTTGAGTGGAAAAGTGCGGTAAAAAAATAAAAAAATAAAAAAAGAATAATTCGTTTCATCATAAAGTTCCATTTGTTGTTCCTGTTAAAAATTCTAGCATAGATGAACAGAATGTTAAGAATTTATGACTTGAGATCATAAAATTAAATGTAATTTAAAAAATGACCATACTTTTCTGTTGTTACAGCAATGTTACAATTATAGAATATGCCCATAACGAAGTATAACAAGGAGCAATGAATGGCTACCCCAAAAATTCTCATCGTGGAAGATGAAGCGGTAACCCGTAATACGTTAAGAGGAATTTTTGAAGCTGAGGGCTATGAGGTATTACAAGCACAAGATGGTGCGGAAATGTATCGTCAGTTAAACTCAGAAACGGTCAATCTCATCGTATTAGATATCAACTTACCTGGTAAAAATGGTTTATTACTGGGGCGTGAATTACGTGAGAAAGCTGCAATTCCATTAATCTTCCTCACGGGGAGAGATAACGAGGTCGATAAAATTTTAGGCTTGGAAATTGGGGCGGATGATTATCTCACTAAGCCATTTAACCCAAGAGAGCTCACCATTCGTGCGAGAAATTTATTGCATCGCACCATGACATTAAATGGCAAAGAGGCCCATTTACAACGTGAGAACTATCGTTTTAATGGCTGGACATTGGATTTAAATAGTCATAATTTAATTACACCTGAAGGCACTGAGTTTAAGTTACCGCGTAGTGAATTTCGTGCCATGTTGCATTTCTGTGAAAACCCAGGAAAATTGCAAACTCGCGAAGAATTATTGCTAAAAATGACAGGGCGTGAATTAAAACCCCAAGATCGTACTGTGGATGTGACAATTCGTCGCATTCGAAAACATTTTGAAGATCATCCTAATACCCCAGAAATCATTGCTACCGTGCATGGTGAAGGCTATCGTTTCTGTGGTGAATTAGAAGAATAATCTCTCATTAAGGAATAAAAGGCTGAGTCAAATCAGCCTTTTGTTTTTTGCTATCCACTGCGAGATTCGGTAAAATCAACATCAATTTACGATTAATGAATAACGGATAACAATGACCAAAAAGAAAGTCAAAGTTGGCTCTAACACCATTGCGCTAAATAAACGAGCTAGACATGAATATTTTATTGAAGATGAAATTGAAGCCGGCCTTGAATTACAAGGTTGGGAAGTAAAATCAATGCGCGCGGGTAAAGCCAATATCAGCGACAGCTATATCATTTTTAAAAACGGCGAAGCTTATTTATTTGGTGCGACTATTCAACCATTAAGCTTGGCCTCTACTCACGTGGTTTGCGATCCGACTCGCACACGTAAGCTTTTATTGAATAAACGTGAACTGGATAATCTTTTCGGTAAATCAAGCCGTGATGGTTTTACCATTGTTGCCCTTTCTCTTTATTGGAAAGGTCCTTGGGCAAAGATCAAAATCGGTCTTGCGAAAGGTAAAAAACAACATGATAAACGTGATGATATTAAAGAGCGTGAATGGAAAGTAGCAAAAGAGCGTATTATGAAAAAAATGCGAATCGTGGATAACTCTCCTCCAAGCAGACAAAAATGCCTTTCAACCGAAAGGCATTTTTCTTTTTTCAATATGAAAAAAATTCTCATCGCTATGAATAAAAATACATTGATAATCATTCTCTTTTAAATTAGTATCTTCGCCCAATTATTTCCGTCATATAAGGAGCTCTAATGAAAAAAAGGCATTCACCCTGAAAAATTATCGTACCGTTTTATTTTATGATTCCAACGCGAAACAAGGCTTTCTGATCCGTTCTTGTGCTAAAACTAACAACACCATGAAATGGGAAGATGGTAATGAATACCCTGTATTTATGTGTGATACTTCATCTGCTTCCCATCCGTTTTATACTGGTAAAACTCGTCAAATTGGTAACGAAGGTCGTGCAAGTGAATTTGCAAGCCGTTACGGTAAATTTGGCGCATTTAAAATCAAAAATAGGAATATTCAATGAAAGTATTATCTTCGCTAAAAAAAGTGCAAAAAAATCGTCCTGGCTGCAAAAATTGTTCGCCGCCACGGTGTTGTTTATGTCATTTCGAAAAACCAACCCTCGCTTTAAAGCGCGCCAAGGTGGGAAAAAGAAAGGTTAACACCAATAAAAAAAGAGCGGTCAAATTTCCGCTCTTTTTTCATTTAGGCATTAAGGTTTGTAAATAAACTCAACGCCTTCTTCATCTTCTTCGTCCCAATCATCCCAGTCGTCATCTTCATCATCAAATTGATGTTCAGCAAGCTGTTCTTGATGGTAGTCTTCCCATTTGAATTTCACTTCTTCTGGTTTATTTTCTTCCACTTCAGCATCACGCGGATTCGCTTCAATGAAATCCATAATATCACGACAAAGTGGTGGCACATTTTTACCGGTTGCAGCAGAAATAAGGTGATAGCCTTCTTCCCAACCAAGGCGTTCAGTAATCTCTTGTGCTCGTTCATGCGCTTCTTCTTCAGTCATCGTGTCAATTTTGTTGAAGACTAACCAACGCGGCTTATCTGCCAATTTTTCGCTATATTGGAATAACTCTGACTCGATGATCGCAATATTATCTGCAGGGATCGGATTCATCAATTGGGTTAATATCTACTAAATGAATTAACACACGACAACGTTCTAAATGTTTTAAGAAACGAATCCCTAAACCAGCACCATCTGATGCGCCTTCAATCAATCCTGGGATATCCGCCACCACAAAGCTATGGCTCTCATCCACTTTCACTACGCCTAAACTTGGCACTAAAGTGGTAAATGGATAATCTGCAACTTTTGGTTTTGCAGCTGAAACCGCACGGATAAAGGTGGATTTACCTGCATTCGGCAAACCAAGCATCCCGACATCCGCAAGAAGCATTAATTCTAATAATAAATCGCGTTTTTCCCCTGGTGTCCCCATGGTTTTTTGGCGAGGTGCACGGTTTACTGAAGATTTAAAACGCGTATTACCTAAACCATGATAACCACCTTTCGCCACTAACATTTTGGCTCCATGCTTTGTTAAATCGCCAAGCACTTCTTTGGTGTCATTATCAATTGCACGCGTTCCCACCGGCACACGTAATGTAATATCTTTACCACGACGACCTGTACAATCTGAACTATGCCCATTCTCACCGCGTTCTGCGGCAAAACGTTTCGTAAAGCGATAATCGATCAAGGTATTTAAATTTTCATCTGCAACCAAATAAACATCACCGCCATCACCGCCATCACCGCCATCAGGGCCGCCTTTTGGGATAAATTTTTCACGGCGGAAACTTACACAACCGTTTCCACCATCCCCTGCTTCCACACGAATCAGGGCTTCATCAATAAATTTCATAAAAACTCTCCAATATTTAACCGCACTTTACTTTGATTGCGGTAATAACTTATGTCCGATTGCCGACAAAATTGCTCCGCATACTACAACAAACGCCCCGATATAGCTAATCATATTTAATTCTGGCGCGGCAAAATTATCAGGGCTCGCATAATGCGCAAGATGAGCAAAGAAAAATAGTAAATAGCGGTACCAAGGTAATCACAACGCTTACTTTAGAAACTTCCCAACGATTAAGGGCTTCAGCATAAGCGCCATAACCAAATAAGGTATTTAAACAACAATAAACCAAACAACCAAACGCTAACGGGCTGAGTTCTCTCACTTGGGAAAAAATTCAGCAACAGGCGTAAATACCAAAAAGACAACCGAAATAAATCATTAATAAAAATTTGTGGTGAACTAAAACGGCGAAGCATTAATTTCTGTGCCATACCATAAGCAACCCAAATTAACGAGCCGGCCAGACTTAATAATACGCCCGTTAAATAGCGACTTTCCCCTTGAAACCCATCTAGCCTATCATTGAAGAAAAGCACTAACCCTACAAGTAATAAGACTAAACCTATTTTTTGGTGTAATCCAAGCTTTTCTTTAAAGACAAAAAGACCGCAAATCAACATGCCAAAAGAGGAAAAGTGAATAAAAATTTGAGCCGAAGAAGGATCGATAAACTTAAGTGAGCTATTAAATAAGAAGAAGTTGCCAGACAATCCTATGACACCAATTACTACCAACCAAATAAATTGACCACCTTTCAAAAATTGTGGCAATTTTTTCTTATAGGCAAGCAAAATAAAGAGTGCTAGAAATGCCACAATAAAGCGATACCACACGATCGTTTGTGGCGTCATCACGGATAAAACCTGTTTTAACGCAATAGGTAAAGATCCCCATGCCATCGCTGTAATTAAAGCAAATAGAAATCCTAAAAGAGGTTGTTGTTTCATGATGTCTTCCTTTATTTGGCTAAAGCACAGTTAGGAATTCAGGTAAATTTCATTCTAAGAAATATTGAAAAGAATGAATGATGCCAAGATAACAGATTTGATTAATGATTGTAAATCAAAGGTAAGAAAACAAAGAAAACGCCCCACAGATAATGCGGGGCGTTTATCAAATCAGATGTAAAATTATTCAGTTACAATACTTACGTATTTACGGCTTTTCTCGCCTTTAACTTCAAATTTTACTTTACCGTCAGCGGTAGCAAATAAGGTGTGGTCACGACCCATACCTACGTTGTTACCTGCGTGGAATTTAGTACCACGTTGACGTACAATGATGCTACCTGCTAATACAGATTCGCCACCGAAACGTTTAACACCAAGGCGTTTAGCTTCAGAATCACGACCGTTACGAGTTGAACCACCAGCTTTTTTAGTTGCCATCTACTTGATCTCCTCTGAAATTATGCTTGAATCCCAGTGATTTTCACTTCTGTGAACCACTGACGATGACCTTGTTGTTTACGGCTGTGTTTACGACGACGGAACTTAACGATTTTAACTTTATCGCCACGACCTTGTGCCACAACTTCAGCCACTACTTTCGCGCCAGCTACTACTGGTGCACCAATTTTAACATCTTCACCATTAACGACCATCAACACTGAGTCGAACTCAACTGTTGCGCCAGTTGCAAGTTCAAGTTTTTCTAAACGAACGACTTGACCTTCGCTCACACGGTGTTGTTTACCGCCACTTTGGAAAACTGCGTACATAAATACTCCGCTATAATTGTGCTTCTCCGTTACTATTTTCGGTCCGCACTTCAAAATTCATATAAATAGGTCGCAAATTCTACGGAAAAAACAACTCGATCGCAAGCACTTATTTGCAATAAAATAAAAAAAAGCGCTTTTCGTCGAGTTTAATTTCAGAAACCTTGAAAAATCGGGTAAAATTCACCGCACTTTCTTTATATATACACAACCATCGAACCAAATAATGAAGATGAACAAACAAGATTTAATGGATATGCATGCCATCCAAGCATTAACAGATGCGGATATGCAGAAAGTCAACCAAGCCATTTTAGCACAAATTAACTCAGATGTGCCGATGGTTAATCAACTTGGTTTTTATATTGTACAAGGTGGTGGAAAACGTATTCGACCACTTATTGCTGTTTTAGCAGCTCGTGCATTAAGCTACGAAAGCGATAAAGTGGCCACTTGTGCGACCTTTGTAGAATTTATTCACACCGCTTCTTTATTACATGATGATGTGGTGGATGAATCGGATATGCGTCGTGGCCGCGCAACGGCAAACTCTGCCTTTGGTAATGCTGCTAGCGTATTAGTGGGAGACTTCATTTATACTCGTGCATTCCAATTAGTGGCACAATTACAATCGCTAGATATTCTTCGTATTATGGCAGATGCCACCAACGTGTTAGCTGAAGGTGAAGTTCAACAATTAATGAACGTGAATGATCCGGATACCACTGAAGAAAGCTATATGCGTGTGATTTATAGTAAAACGGCACGCTTATTTGAAGTAGCGGCGCAATCTGTTGCGATTGTTGCGGGTGCTGAAAAATCAATTGAAACTGCATTTCAAGAATATGGTCGCTATCTTGGTACTGCGTTCCAATTAGTAGATGACGTGCTAGATTACAGTGCTAATGCGGCTGCATTAGGTAAAAATGTGGGTGATGACCTCGCTGAAGGTAAGCCTACTCTTCCTTTATTACACGCAATGCGTCACGGCAACCCACAACAAGCCGCGCTTATTCGCGAAGCCATTGAACAAGGCGGAAAACGTGATGCGATCGATGAAGTGCTTGCGATCATGGCAGAACATAAATCTCTTGATTACGCGATGGATCGCGCGAAACAAGAAGCTAAAAAAGCGGTTGATGCTATTGCCTTATTACCTGAAAGTAAATACAAAAAAGCCTTAATTTCACTGGCTTATTTATCGGTAGACCGAACTTATTAATATGACTGAAGAACAAATTCAACCGCAAAGTGCGGTCGATTCTCAACCTAAATTTCAAAAAACACGTAAACAAAAAGTGCGCAAGGATCCCAATGCGCCTTTTATTCGTGAAAAACTCGAATTACCTGAAGGGCATAATAAGTTACTTCTCCACTCCTGCTGTGCGCCTTGCTCAGGTGAAGTGATGGAAGCCATTTTGGCCTCTGGTATTGAATTTACGATTTATTTTTACAACCCAAATATTCATCCATTAAAAGAATATTTAATTCGTAAAGAAGAAAAACATCCGTTTTGCCCAAAAAAATTCGGGATTCCGTTTATTGATGCAGACTACGATCGCCAGCAGTGGTTTGATCGCGCAAAAGGTATGGAGTGGGAGCCAGAACGTGGCATCCGTTGCACCATGTGTTTTGATATGCGTTTTGAAAAAGCCGCCGAATATGCTCATGAACATGGCTTCCCTGTATTTACCAGCTGCCTTGGTATTTCTCGCTGGAAAGATATGGATCAAATTAATGGTTGTGGTCACCGTGCGGCTGAAAAATATGATGATGTGATTTATTGGGATTACAACTGGCGTAAAGCTGGCGGATCGCAACGCATGATCGAAATTAGTAAACGTGAACGTTTTTATCAACAGGAATATTGTGGCTGTGTTTATTCTTTACGAGACAGCAATAAATGGCGTGAAGAAACAGGACGACAAAAAATTGAAATTGGTAAACTCTATTACACACCCGATTAAAAAGACATAAAAAAGAACCGCACTTTCAACATGCGGTTCTTTTTTATTTAATCGACGATAAGGCGCCCACCTAATGCATTCTCTAAAGAATGATCTAACTGCTGAATTCGCGTACATAACACGTTTTCAATCTGGGCATTTTTATTTTTTTCTTGGGTTAATTCAAAACTTAAATTCAAGGCAACAATAGAAAGCACTCGGTCTAATTGCAATAAACCTGTGCGTTCTTTCATTTCAGACACTTGAAGATCTAAATTACGCGCCGCTTGACGCAAAATCTCTTCTTGTTCAGCTGGGACATTCAAGCGCAACACTTGCCCTAATACAACAACTTCAACCAGTTTTAATGACATATTATTCCCTTATGTTGAATGCTCAAGTGTTCCTATTATGCCACAGCCAAATGCCTTCGTCATACTTTTTACGTTTAATTGACCGCACTTTATCCGTTCGCCCCATTTCGCAATTTACGCTATAATGCGACACTTTTCATTATTTTTGAACGGAATATTTATGCCAACTATCGCTCCTAATCCATTAGTCCTAGTGGACGGTTCATCTTATTTATATCGTGCTTTTCATGCTTTTCCGCCGCTCACCAATTCTGCTGGCGAACCGACTGGTGCCATGTACGGTGTATTAAATATGCTCAAAAGCCTGATTTCGCAAGTACAACCGAGCCATATTGCGGTGGTCTTTGATGCAAAGGGCAAAACTTTCCGTGATGAAATGTTTGAACAATATAAATCCCATCGTCCACCGATGCCAGACGACCTACGCAAACAAATTCAGCCGTTACACGATATTATCCGTGCCCTTGGCATTCCTCTGTTAGTCATCGAAGGCGTGGAGGCTGACGATGTCATCGGTACCTTGGCGGTAGAGGCTTCTAAAGCCAATCAAAAAGTGTTGATCAGTACCGGAGATAAGGATATGGCACAACTGGTGGATGACAACATTATGTTGATCAACACCATGAATAATACCTTATTGGATCGCGAGGCCGTGATTGAAAAATACGGTATTCCGCCAGAGCTCATCATCGATTACTTAGCACTAATGGGTGATAGTGCCGATAATATTCCAGGCGTAGCGGGTGTCGGTGAAAAAACGGCACTTGGTCTCTTGCAAGGTATCGGCAGTATGGCAGAAATTTATGCCAACTTAGACAAAGTGGCCGAATTGCCAATTCGTGGAGCAAAAAAATTAGGGGATAAATTATTGGCTGAAAAAGAAATGGCGGATTTATCCTATCGCCTTGCCACCATTAAAACTGATGTTGCCCTCGATATCACTCCGGAACAACTTACCCTTGGTGCAAGCAATAACGATCAACTTACCGAATATTTCGGCCGTTATGAATTTAAACGTTGGCTCAATGAAGTGATGAATGGTGCTGATTCCATTACTAATAATAACGAACAACCGACTAAAATTAATCATTATCAAGCAACACCTGCGCTCCCTCAAGACAATAGCGATGAATCATTGCCGGCAATTCAAATTGATCGTAGCCGTTATGAAACCTTGCTCACCGAAGCAGATTTAAATCGTTGGGTGGAAAAAAACTCAAGCAAGTCAAAACTTTTTGCGCTAGACACTGAAACCGATAATTTAGATTATATGGCTGCCAACTTGGTGGGCATTTCCTTTGCGTTAGAAAACGGTGAAGCAGCTTATTTACCGCTACAATTAGATTATTTAGGCGCACCAAAAACTCTCGAAAAAACAACCGCACTTGCTCTGTTAAAACCGATTTTAGAAAATCCAGCCATTCAAAAAGTCGGGCAAAACTTCAAATACGATCTCACCATCTTTGCCCGTAATGGCATTGATGTGCAAGGTGTGGCTTTCGATACTATGTTGGAGTCCTATGTACTCAATAGCACTGGTCGTCATAATATGGACGAGTTGGCGAAACGTTATTTAGGGCATCAAACCATCAGTTTTGAAGAAATTGCAGGCAAAGGTAAAAATCAGCTGACCTTTAACCAAATTCCGTTGGAAAAAGCCGCCGAGTACGCAGCGGAAGATGCTGATGTAACAATGAAACTGCAACAAGTGCTATGGGAAAAACTCTCTAAAGAACCCACTCTGGAAAAAAACTCTTTAAAGAAATGGAATTGCCGTTGTTAAGCGTGCTATCCCGTATGGAACGTCGCGGTGTTTTAATTGATAGCGATGCGCTATTCCTACAATCTAACGAAATCGCTAACCGTTTAAGTGAATTAGAAGAACAAGCCTATGTCTTGGCGGGACAGCTATTTAATTTGGCCTCAACCAAACAATTACAGGAAATTTTTGTTTTGATAAATTAGGTTTTGCCGGTTATTCAAAAAAACACCAAAAGGTGCACCATCCACCAACGAGGAAGTGTTGGAAGAACTCGCATTTAGTCATGAATTACCGAAAGTGTTGGTAGAACATCGTGGGCTAAGCAAACTAAAATCCACCTACACCGACAAATTACCGCAAATGGTAAATCTGCAAACGGGTCGAGTGCATACTTCCTACCATCAAGCAGTGACAGCCACAGGTCGTCTTTCATCAAGCGATCCGAATCTGCAAAACATTCCGATTCGTAATGAAGAAGGCCGCCGTATTCGTCAAGCATTTATTGCGCACGAAGGCTTTACCGTTGTTGCTGCCGACTATTCTCAAATCGAGCTGCGCATTATGGCGCACCTATCTCAGGATCAGGGCTTAATTAATGCTTTTACCCAAGGCAAAGATATTCACCGCTCTACCGCAGCAGAAATCTTTGGGGTGGCACTGGATGAAGTAACTTCCGAGCAACGCCGCAATGCTAAGGCAATTAACTTCGGTTTAATTTATGGTATGTCTGCCTTTGGCTTATCGCGCCAACTCGGTATTGGCCGCGCCGATGCTCAGAGCTATATGGATTTATATTTCAAACGCTATCCGGGCGTGCAAACTTTTATGCACGATATTCGCGAAAAAGCCAAAGCCCAAGGCTATGTGGAAACCCTATTCGGCCGTCGTTTATATCTGCCGGATATCAACTCCTCTAACGGTATGCGCCGTAAAGCAGCCGAACGTGTCGCGATCAATGCACCAATGCAAGGCACTGCCGCAGATATTATTAAACGAGCCATGATTCAATTGGATCAAAAAAACTACAAAACGATCCCGATATTGCGATGATTATGCAAGTGCACGATGAATTGGTGTTTGAAGTGCGGTCAGAAAAAGTCGCGTTTTATAGCGAACTCATCAAAACACAAATGGAAAGCGCGGCTGATTTAGTGGTGCCACTGATTGTAGAAGTAGGTCAAGGCACTAACTGGGATGAGGCGCACTAAGGAATTTAGTCATGAATAAAGTTATTCAAAGTCAGCACTTTAAGGCAGAACGTGCTTGGGGAGCACTGGATATTACCAATATGAATGGCATTTCCGTGCGTCTTCACTGGACAGATAAACCTTACAAATGGCATATCAATGACGGTGAAGAAGTCTTTGCTGTCATGGATGGTACGGTGGAAATGCGCTACAAAGAAGACGGCCAAGAGAAAACCGTATTGCTCCATACAGGTGATATTTTTTATGCGGGTATCGGTACCGAACATGTTGCTCATCCACAAGGTGAAGCGCGCATATTAGTCATAGAGAAAGAAGACAGCATTTAACATATTAAAAAAAGAATTTTTATGAATCAAGAAAGACTCAATGAAATCGAAAAACCATTACTTCATCTTGTGGAACGTGATGTGGTTCCCGCACTTGGCTGTACTGAGCCTATCTCTTTAGCGCTTGCCGCAGCAACGGCAGCTAAATATTTAGGCAAAAACACCGGAGCGTATTGAAGCCAAGGTGTCACCAAACTTAATGAAAAATGGCTTAGGTGTTGCGGTACCGGGAACCGGCATGGTGGGATTACCTATTGCCGCGGCGATTGGTGCTTTAGGCGGTTATCCTGAGAGTGAGTTGGAAGTATTAAAACACATCACGCGAGAGCAAGTTTCCCAAGCCAAGGCAATGCTTGATAAAAAACTCGTTAATATCGATATTCATCAAACTGAGCATATTTTATATTCGGAAGCCGTGTTGTTTCGCCGATAACGACCGAGTGAAAGTAGCCATTCAAGATCAACATACCAAACATCATTTTGATTGAAAAAAATGGTGAAATTATTTTTAAGAAAGAACATGATGAATGTGCTGATTGCGATCCTTATGATATTTTTAAACAGGTGAGCTCACGTGAAATCTTTGAATTTTCTTGTGAAGTCGAACTCGATAAAATCCGCTTTATCGGACAAGCTGCCGCGCTCAACCGCGCGCTGTCTAACGAAGGATTGCGCGAAAATTACGGTTTACATATTGGCAGAACGTTACGCAAACAAGTTGGTAGAGGCTTAATGTCAGATGATTTACTCAGTAAAATCATGATTGAAACCACCGCAGCCTCCGATGCGCGTATGGGGGGAGCCACATTACCAGCGATGAGTAATTCAGGTTCAGGTAACCAAGGTATTGCCGCCACTATGCCCGTGGTTGTGGTCGCCGATTATTTAAACGTGAGTGAAGAAAAACGTCTCCGTGCCCTCTTCTTATCACACTTAATGGCCATTTATATCCACAGTAAATTACCCAAACTGTCAGCCCTTTGTGCGGTAACAACCGCATCGATGGGAAGCTGTGCGGGTATCGCCTATTTACTTACGGGTAAATTCGAAACCGTGAGCATGGGGATTTGCAGCATGATTGGTGACATCAGCGGAATCATCTGCGATGGCGCATCCAATAGCTGTGCAATGAAAGTGTCCACCAGCGTGGCATCTGGCTATAAATCAGTTCTCATGGCAATGGATGAAACCCATGTGACGGGTAATGAAGGTATCGTTGAACATGATCTCGATCGTACTATCGACAATCTATGTTCGATTGCTTCTAAGAGTATGCACCATATCGATCGCCAAGTAATTGAAATTATGGTGAGTAAACCCTGTCCTTAATAGCGTGGTAACTTACGATAAAGTGCGGTCAGAAAATCACTCAAATTTCTGACCGCACTTTTTTTATATCAAAAAAACATATTTTCTAGCTAAAAGTTATTGGCGTTACCTTCTTCTTTTTTTAGAAAATACCGACCTACTTAGTTCTAAAAGAAAGGAATATTTATGCTTTTAACCGGATTACTTTGCGGAATTTTACTCGGATTTGTGATGCAGCGTGGGTGCTTTTGTATTACCGGCGCATTTCGCGATATGTATGTCACCAAAAATAACAAAATGTTTGTTGCCCTTCTATTGGCGATTACCGTGCAATCCATCGGTTTCTTCCTCTTAAAAGAAATCGGTGTATTAAATGTCGATCCAGCTGAAAAATTTTTGCCTTTTTTTAGCGGTGATTATCGGTGCCTTTTGTGTTTGGTATCGGCATTGTTCTTGCTGGCGGTTGTGCGACAGGTACATGGTATCGTGCTGCAGAAGGCTTAGTCGGCAGTTGGGTTGCTTTATTCACTTATATGTTGTTAAGTGCCATCATGCGTACTGGTCCATTAGGGGAATTCAATAAAACTTTACGCAGTATCAATATCGAACAACGCAACATTTACGATACATTCGGCATTTCACCTTGGTGGTTAGTCACATTATTAACTTTAGTGACAGCTTTCTATGTGTACAAATATCTCAGTAAACCAAGCGTAAAAGTCGCGGCATTAAAACCAAAGAAAACAGGACTTGCCCACTTATTATTTGAAAAACGCTGGCATCCATTTTTCTCTGCTGTGTTAATCGGATTAATCGCGCTTGCGGCTTGGCCACTCAGTGTTGCTACTGGCCGTGAGTTTGGACTTGGGATCACTGGTCCATCAGCTAATATCATGCAATTCCTCGTTACTGGCGACGGTAAATTTATTAACTGGGGCGTATTCTTAGTTTTAGGGATTTTTATTGGATCATTCATCGGCGCTAAAGCAAGCAATGAATTCCGTGTCCGTGTACCGGATGCCACTACGATTCTACGCAGCGGACTCGGCGGTATTCTTATGGGTATTGGTGCAACGCTTGCGGGTGGCTGTTCTATCGGTAATGGCTTAGTCGAAACCGCCTTTTTCTCTTGGCAAGGCTGGGTCTCATTGCCATTGATGATTCTCGGTACTTGGGTGGCCGCCTACTTCACCATTATCCGTCCACAATGTTTAAAATTAGCAAAAGCATCATAAGGAGCTTATATGATCGTTAAATTACCAACACTTGGCCTTGTTTGCCCATTTCCTCTCGTTGAAGCTAAGGAAGCCATGGCTAAGTTAAATAAAGGCGATGGCCTAGAAATTGAATTCGACTGCACACAAGCCACTGAAGCCATTCCTGCTTGGGCTGCAGAAGAAGGCTATGAAGTCACAAACTTCGAGCAAATTGATGATGCCAAATGGTCAATTACGGTGATTAAATAATAAAAAAAGTGCGGTCAGAAAAAAATACATAAATTTCTGACTGCACTTTTTGATTTAATAAATCGAAATAATTAAATCAATTCTACTGGTACTTTCACCACCAGTTTTTTTCACAAAAACTTGATTTGCCGTTTACCGTGCAACCTGGTTTATGTGGCTCATAAGGGAAAAAGACAGCGAACATTTTTTTGGTAAAAAGTGTCACGGTGCTTTTTATTTTCAATTTGCGGGGTGAGTTGGTAATCATCGGCATCACGATATTCATCGTATAAGCTGAGATTTGGATAAGTCGCGCTTACTTCAATATTCTCTTCACCACGAATAAGTAATTGAATATCTAGATATTTGTGGTGAAGTTCAGCTTGTTTGCTATCCGCTTCAACCGTATCAAATTCCATGACATTCATATAAACTTGCTCGCTTAAATCATGACGGCCATTTTCTAATGCTTCAAGATCTCAAAGGTATTGAGATGATCGCAAATGTCCGCGATAACTTTTTGGTAAACCCACTTTGAAATTTGGGTTATTTAATGCACTGATAATCATAGTGTCTCCTTACGTATGTATTTGTATGAGAATATGATAACAAGTTGCTTATATTAAATAAAGTTACCAATAAATTTAAAACTCTGTATAATAAGCGAGCTTTATTTTCTGCATTAGCGTGCGGCTATCAAAAAGAGATTTTTTTAAACGCCCAAAAGTGCGGTCATTTTTCTCGAAAGATTTCTTTTTGCTAGTCGCAATCTGGAAAAATAAAGCTTTGTTTTTAAATATTATTTTGAAGGAAAAACATTGTGAATCCAATTGTTAAACAATTTAAATACGGTCAACATACCGTTACTCTAGAAACCGGCGCAATTGCACGTCAAGCAACTGCTGCGGTTATGGCAAGCATGGACGATACCACGGTATTCGTGACTGTTGTGGCTAAAAAAGATGTGAAAGAAGGTCAAGACTTCTTCCCATTAACCGTAAACTACCAAGAGCGTACTTATGCGGCAGGGTAAAATCCCTGGTGGTTTCTTCAAACGTGAAGGTCGTCCATCTGAAGGCGAAACTTTAATTGCTCGTTTAATCGACCGTCCAATTCGTCCATTATTCCCAGAAGGTTTCTTCAACGAAATCCAAGTTGTGGCAACTGTAGTTTCTGTAAACCCACAAATCAGCCCAGACTTAGTGGCAATGATCGGTGCTTCTGCAGCATTAACCTTATCTGGTGTACCTTTCAATGGTCCCTATCGGTGCAGCTCGTGTTGGTTTTCATCGACAACCAATTCGTATTAAACCCAACTATGGCTGAACAAAAAAACAAAGCCGTTTAGACTTAGTGGTTGCAGGTACTGATAAAGCCGTATTAATGGTTGAATCTGAAGCTGACATTTTAACTGAAGAACAAATGTTAGCGGCGGTAGTATTCGGTCATCAACAACAACAAGTTGTGATTGAAGCAATCAAAGAATTTGCAAAAGAAGCAGGCAAACCGCGTTGGGATTGGGTTGCGCCACAACCAAACACAGATTTAATCAACAAAGTAAAAGCGATTGCAGAAGCACGTTTAGGCGATGCATACCGCATTACTGAAAAAAACAAGCACGTTACGAACAAATCGATGCGATTAAAGCGGATGTGATTGCACAAATCACAGCTGAAGATGAAGAAATCAGCGAAGGTAAAATCGTGGATATTTTCACCGCACTTGAAAGCCAAATCGTTCGTGGCCGTATCATTGCAGGTGAACCACGTATTGATGGTCGTACCGTTGATACCGTTCGTGCATTAGATATTTGCACTGGTGTATTACCACGTACTCACGGTTCTGCAATTTTCACCCGTGGTGAAACACAAGCATTAGCCGTTGCAACGTTAGGTACTGAACGTGATGCTCAAATCATTGATGAATTAACAGGTGAACGTCAAGATCACTTCTTATTCCACTACAACTTCCCTCCATACTCTGTAGGTGAAACCGGTATGATCGGCTCACCAAAACGTCGTGAAATCGGTCATGGTCGTTTAGCAAAACGTGGTGTCGCTGCAGTTATGCCAAGCCTTGCAGAATTCCCGTATGTAGTGCGTGTTGTGTCTGAAATCACTGAATCTAACGGTTCTTCTTCTATGGCATCTGTATGTGGTGCGTCTTTAGCATTAATGGATGCGGGCGTTCCAATCAAAGCTGCTGTTGCAGGTATCGCAATGGGCTTAGTGAAAGAAGAAGAAAAATTTGTGGTTCTTTCAGATATTTTAGGTGATGAAGACCACTTAGGTGATATGGACTTTAAAGTAGCAGGTACACGTGAAGGTGTCACAGCACTTCAAATGGATATCAAAATTGAAGGTATCACCCCTGAAATTATGCAAATTGCATTAAACCAAGCAAAAGGTGCACGTATGCACATTCTTGGCGTAATGGAACAAGCAATCCCTGCACCACGTGCAGATATTTCTGACTACGCACCGCGTATTCACACCATGAAAATTGATCCAAAGAAAATCAAAGATGTTATCGGTAAAGGTGGTGCAACTATCCGTGCATTAACTGAAGAAACCGGTACTTCTATTGATATCGATGATGATGGTACAGTGAAAATTGCTGCAGTAGATAGCAGTGCAGCTAAAAATGTGATGGTACGTATTGAAGAAATTGTTGCTGAAGTTGAAGCGGGTGCAATTTACAAAGGTAAAGTGACTCGTCTTGCTGATTTCGGTGCATTCGTGGCTATCGTAGGAAATAAAGAAGGTTTAGTTCATATTTCTCAAATCGCAGAAGAACGCGTAGAGAAAGTGAGTGATTATCTTCAAGTTGGTCAAGAAGTGACGGTTAAAGTGGTTGAAATCGATCGCCAAGGTCGTATCCGCTTAACCATGAAAGATCTTGCACCAAAACAAGAAACTGAAGCAGAATCTGCACCTGCAGAAGACATTTCAGAAGAACAAGAATAATCTCACAGGGTGTGTGAATTCAATTTACACACCCGTTTTGATTATCAAGCTAACTTATAAAACAATGCAATATTTTCGGTTCTTCCGTTTTCTAGTTTCGTTATCTAGCCTAAGTCTGACTTTATTTATTTCCGGTTGTGTACAATCGGGAAACGTGTTTGTCGCGCCAAATAAAGTCGTACTAGCAGATCAAACACCGAATAGTCATTTCGAACAAGAAGTGATGATTACCCGAATCAGCCAAGTTTTATTAGTTGGAAAAATGAGTAATGAAGAACGAGCGACGCTTCACTTTGAACGTGGCGTTTTATATGATTCCCTCGGTTTGTGGGGCCTCGCACGTTATGACTTTACACAAGCCCTCTCGTTACAGCCAAAGATGGCTTCCGTTTACAATTATCTAGGGCTTTACTTACTGCTTGAGGAAGATTACGACAGCGCATTAGAAACCTTTAATGCGGTGTTTGAATTGGATCCAAGTTATGACTATACCCACCTTAATCGTGGTTTAAATTTTTATTACGTCGAACGCTATAATCTTGCTGAAGACGATTTGATGAAGTTTTATGAAGCCGATACCAAAGATCCCTATCGCGTACTCTGGCTCTATTTGAACGAACAAAAATTAAAACCACAAGAAGCCCATGCCAACCTTGTTGAACGAGCTAAAGGGCTATCTAAGGACTTCTGGGGAACCAATATCGTTCAATACTATTTAGGTAATATTTCTGTGAGTGACTTGCAAGAACGGGCAACTAAATTTGCAGAAAACTCACAACAATATGCAGAAATATTAACCGAAACCTACTTTTTATCTAGCAAAACAAAAAAACTCAATTTGGGGCAAATTGATGAAGCTGCGGCTTTATTCAAACTCGCTATTGCGAATCAGGTGTATAACTTTGTTGAGTATCGTTTTGCCGTGTTAGAGCTGATGAAATTGAAACCAGCTCAAACTGACGACGAAAAAGAAGAAAAAAGTGCGGTCACAAAAACTGCTGTTTTTTAGACTTGCCTCTTTCTTTTGTAACAAATAAACCTGAAAGCGAAATTGAGCTTTCCTTACTTACATTCGAGTATTTTAATGACAGACAAAATCACTTTTAATGATTTAGGCTTGCCTGAATTCATTCTAAAAGCCGTTTCTGACCTTGGTTTTGAAACACCTTCGCCAATCCAACAAGCTTGTATTCCTGCTCTTTTAGAAGGCAGAGATGTACTTGGTATGGCACAAACCGGTAGTGGTAAAACTGCCGCATTCTCTTTACCTATTTTGGCAAAAATTGATCCTGCCGCAAAACATCCACAATTATTGGTGATGGCACCAACGCGTGAACTTGCCATTCAAGTTGCTGATGCTTGTGAACATTTCATGAAATATGCAAAAGGCATCAACATCGTGACCCTTTATGGTGGTCAACGTTACGACATCCAATTACGTGCATTAAAACAAGGTGCACAAGTTGTTGTAGGTACCCCAGGGCGTATTTTGGATCACATCCGTCGTAACACATTAGATCTATCTGAGTTAAAAGCTATCGTACTTGATGAAGCAGATGAAATGCTTCGCATGGGCTTTATTGATGATGTAGAAACCGTTATGGCTGAATTACCTGAAGAGCACCAAACTGCGCTTTTCTCAGCCACCATGCCTGAGCCAATTCGTTGTATCACAAAACGCTTCATGAACAACCCGCAAGAAGTGAAAATCAAAGTAAATAACGATAATGCGCCAGACATTGAGCAAAATTGTTGGTATGTTCAAGGTTTCCGTAAAAACGACGCATTATTACGCTTCTTAGAAGTAGAAGATTTTGATGCGGCCATCATTTTTACCCGTACCAAAACGGGCACACTTGATGTGACTGAATTATTAGAAAAACACGGTTTCCGTGCTGCGGCATTAAACGGTGATATGACCCAACAATTACGTGAGCAAACCTTAGATCGCTTACGTAATGGTAGCCTTGATATCGTGGTTGCAACCGATGTGGCTGCGCGCGGTATCGATATTGAACGAATCAGTCTTGTAGTGAACTATGACATCCCGCTTGATGCAGAGTCTTATGTTCACCGTATTGGCCGTACCGGTCGTGCTGGTCGTTCTGGTCGTGCATTATTATTCGTTGAACCACGTGAACGCCGTTTACTTCGTAATATCGAACACTTGATGAAAAAACCAATCAATGAAGTTGAATTGCCAAATCATGAAGTGTTACAAGCCTGTCGTCGTAAAAAATTCCAAGACAAGATTACCAAACAATTGGAACATCACGATCTCGAAATGTATCGTAGCTTATTGGAAGATTTATTCACAGCAGATCAGGATCAAGAAGATATTGCTGCAGCGATGTTGATGTTGCTTCAAGGAAAACAAAAACTCATTCTTCCACCTGATCCACCAATGGATAAGCGTCGTCGTGACCGTAATGATCGCGGTGATCGCCGTGAAAATCCACGTTCAGCTGAACGTCGTGGTGAGCGTAAAGGCTATGGTACCCACAACCGATGGATTTATATCGTATCGAAGTAGGTCGTGCGGATGGTGTAGAAGTGCGTCATATTGTAGGCGCTATCGCAAATGAAGGCGATATTAACAGTCGTTATATTGGCCATATCAAACTTTATGATGACTACTCTACCGTTGAATTACCACAAGGCATGCCAAAAGAATTGCTTCAACAATTCGGTAAAACTCGCGTTTTAAATAAACAAATGCAAATGAGCTTTATGGGTGCGGTACAATCAGACAGCGGACGTAGTGGTAACGATTTTGGTGGAAAAGGCCGTCGTGATGGTCGTCGTAATGACCGTGGAGACCGTAGGTCAAGATCGCTTCCGTGGTGAACGAAATGGCGAACGTCGTCAACGTAAATTTAACGATAAAAATGACCGCACTTTTAATGAACGTGGTCGCCGAGATCGCCAACGTTAATCCTTATTTAACAGCCCCTTGAAGTAAAAGGGGCTTTTTTATTGTCTTAATTCTCGTTACAATCGTCTCTTATCTCAATTTATAAGGTTTATCTATTGAAAGGTCTATTTTTACGTATTATTGCTGCTTTTGCATTATTACTTTGGGCAATTGATATGGTCTTCCCTTGGCAAAAAATTATGCAATCGGAGCAAAACCCTTACACCACGATCAAAAATCGTGGCAGCCTGATTGTCGGCACTATTAACAATCCCATTTACTATTTTATTGGGAATGAGGGCGAATCTGGCTTGGAATACGAATTAGCAAAAAACTTTGCTGATTACTTAGGGGTTCGCTTACAAATTAAAACCTTAGAAAATAACGATCAACTTTTTAACGAATTAGAGAACAACAATATTGATATTGCTGCTGCGAATCTTTTGTTCCAGCTTCAACGTGCAGAAAAATTTCAGTTAGGGCCCTCTTATACTTCTGCCTCTTGGCAGCTTGTGTATAAAAAAGGTGAAAATCGTCCGAAAGATTTGGCTCAAGTCCAGCAAGAAATTATTATTTCTGCGGGAGAAGACTTAGAAAAATTACTATCTCAAGCACAGAAAAAACTCCCCGCGCTCAAATGGCAAAACAATAAGCAGCTGACTCAAGAAGAATTACTGATTCAAGTGGCAGAAGGCAAAATTCCTTACACCATTGCAAATAGTATTGATGTGGCGGCTGCACAACAAATTCGCCCTAATTTAGCGATTGCATTCGACCTAACAGATGAAATGACTGTGCATTGGTATCTTTCTAATAAATCCTATAATGAGCTACAAGCAGGCTTGTTGGATTTTATGAATAATGCCATTGAAACGGGATTAATTGATCGTATTGAGGAAAAATATTTCCGCCATATTACTGCCTTTGATTATGTAGATACTCAGGCTTATTTAGAGGCGGTTGAAAAAATTCTCCCTCAATATCAACCGCTCTTTGAAAAATACAAAGGGAATTTAGACTGGCGATTATTAGCTGCTGTGGCCTATCAAGAATCGCACTGGGACCCTTATGCCACCTCTCCAACTGGCGTACGTGGAATGATGATGCTCACCAAAGATACGGCTTTGCGGATGAATATTAATAATCGTACAGATGCTGAACAAAGTATTAAAGCGGGATCTGAATACCTGCATTGGCTACTCGCTCAAATACCTGACAGTATTCCAGAAGAGGATCGAATTTGGTATTCTTTAGCAGCATACAACATGGGATTAGGGCATATTTTAGATGCTCGTCGCTTAACAAAAAAATTGGGTGGCAACCCAGATAATTGGTTAGATGTAAAAAATAATCTTCAACTATTATCGGAAAAAGCGTCATTATTCAAATTTAAAAATATGGCTACGCTCGCGGCTATGAAGCCTATCAATATGTCGAGAATATTCGCCGTTACATGAACAGCATTGTGAATTATCATCGCGTTCAAGAAAACCAAGCGACCACAACAAAGTAAGTGCGGTCAGAAAAAAAGCAACGTTTTTTTATTGAACTCAAAGAAAAACAAGGAGAAAAAGATGTTAAAAAGAAAAACGTTTTTAAAGAAAAAAGCATCAAGAGATATCTCTGCCTCACGCAACTTGCGTTTACGACGCTTAAAACATCGTAAAGCAAGACAGTTCCAACGCCACGCTTTACAATTAGTAGTTCAAGATATTTAATAAAAAAGGGCGAATATCATGTTCGCCCTTTTATTTTATTGTTTATTATTAAATATTATTGCTTAATACCACCGAATGCACCACGCGCTTGGTCGGCTTCATTAATGAATAGGCCTGTCATTTCTTGTGCATTTTCACCAAAGAAACCACCTTGGGTTTTTATACCATTCGCATTTCCGGCAAAGCTGTTACCTGAGATCTTACCGCCAAAGTTCATTCCTGGTAGAGCATTTGTTTTTCCTGCAATATTGATATCAATCACTTTTGTAGCAAAATCTGCTGTTGCTGTCATCTCGCTCAGTTCACTATAATTTTGCTCACCATCTTTCTTATAAACAGCACCACCTTTATACTCCACTTGACCTGAAGTTGGAATTTGAGCTACAGCTGTCGGCAAACCTTGTGCAAAGAAATATCGATTTCCCGTTAATGTGTCATAATAGGCACCAAATGCACTAGATTTAAAATTACTATTACTTAAAATCGTTTGTCGTTCTTTACGGAGATTATATTGATCGTCGTATGGCTCAAAACTCTCTGGATCCATCTCTCCCGCTCTTCTTAAAATATTGATATCCACTAATCGACCATTTTCATCCGTAATAGTTAGGTCACGGATATCACGCGCTTGTGGACGAGAGGCCTCATTTTTCTCTCCAACTAAAATACCTCCAGAAATATAATCTGTCATCTCACCGCTAGTGCCACCGAAAATTTTATCACCTAATGATACTTTAGATTTTTCATCTGCAAGCAATTTTTCAAGTTCTTTTAACTTTGTCTCAGTATCTGAAGATGACGTATATGTATACGACCCTTTTGTTCCAGTTTGACTAACTTGGCTTTTGTTAGATTGGTTTTGACTGCCTTCATTACTTGATTTTTGAATTTTTTTACTTTCTGTCTTCTTAGATAACTCAGCTATTTTTTGATTCAAATCGTTTTCGAGTTGGCGAATTTGCTCTGAATTATCTGTACCACCTTTCGAGCTAGAAGAACAAGCACTTAATGCCATAACACAAGAAAGAGCAATGATTGAAAGTTTAATTTTACTCATAGAAGAATCCTTATTGTTTATGTTTTATAAATAGATGTGCATAATTTACAGAAAATGAAAATAATTTGCAATATCATTGTCAAAATTCTTTAACTTTTGTAAAATTCACTCCAAAGTTTATAAATCAAATTAAATTTTAGGTGAATATATGGCTCTTAAATTTCCTCTTTCTTTAGGTGCAATTTGTGTAGCAGTAGCTTTACAAGCTTACGCAGAAGAACAAACAACATTAGATACCATCACGGTAACCGATACTGAAATCAAAGCAAGTCAAATTAAAAAAACTCGTAAAGTCATTCAAGAAGAGTTAGTGGCTGATAATTATGACTTAGTGCGTTATGCAACTGATGTTGGCATCAGCGATAATGGTCGTCGTAACAAAGGTTTTGCAATGCGAGGCGTAGAAGGTAACCGCGTTGGTATTAGTGTTGATGGTGTTAATTTACCTGAATCTGAAGAAAACTCTCTTTATGCTCGCTATGGTAACTTCAATAGCTCACGATTAAGTATTGACCCAGAATTAGTGCAAGGCATTGACATTATGCGAGGTTCAGACTCTTTCAATGCAGGAAGTGGATCACTGGGAGGTTCAGTAAACTATCGCACTCTTGGTGCTGAGGATATTATTCTACCAGGTCAAAAATGGGGCGTATTGCTTAAAAATGGTTACGCAAGTAAAAATCGAGAATGGACACACACCTTAGGTGTAGCTTATAGAGATGACAAATTTGATGCAACCTTACTCTATTCTCATCGTCACGGACATGAAATGAAAAGCCGTGGCAACGGTGAAGATATTTTTGGTAATGCACGAGGCATTCCTGATCCATCCCATCATAAAAATCATAGTTATTTAGCGAAAATTGGCTATTTCATCACGCCATCGCATCGCATAAGCGCATCATTTAATGGACAAAACGCAAATAATTTTGTTGATGAAAAATCTTACCAACTAGCGGGTATTTGGCGAGAATCTGAAGATATTGGTAAACGTTATAATGCTAACGTTGCCTATGAATATTTTCCGGAAAATAATCGTTGGTTAAGTTATGTGAAAACTGACTTTGATTGGCAAAAAACGAATGTTGGTTCAAATAACTACAAAGGTGGGACATAGTTATAATGCTGATTTTAGCAAACCATCGGAAAAACGTTTATATGAAATCCAAGATACACACATGAATACTCGCTTTATGCGTGGATCGTTACGCGCTGATTTTCAGCCGTGGGAAAATCGTTTTGGTAGCCATCAATTCACTATAAAAACCGGTATTTCACAAAAAGATTTTGATAACCGTAATAATCATGAATATCTAAATATAAATGCCGATGGATCTAGTGCAAAAGATAGCGAATCCATTCAACATCCGGTAAGAACACGTTCATTCTTCGCTCAGTTACAAGATAACGTAACTTGGAATGACATTTTTTCTAGCCAACTTGGTATTCGTTATGATTGGGATGAATTGGTGCCGCAAGATTTAAATGCAACCTGTCGTGCTTGTAGTAGCACTCCTCCATCAAATACATTCCAAAGTGTCAGTGGTTCATTAGGATTAGATGCTCAACTTAATGATATTTGGAAAATCGGTTATAACATTTCTACAGGTTTCCGTATTCCAACAGCCTCAGAGATGTATTTTACTTATAATCATGCAGCAGGTAACTGGCTAGCGAATCCTGATTTAGAAGCTGAACAGGCTCTTAATCAATCTATTCATCTTCAAGCAGAACACCAATTAGGTTCATTCGGTCTAAATCTATATCACACTCGTTATAAAAACTTCCTCTATGAACAGGAGTCAACCTATAAAAAGCGGAATCAATTCTACGATCCATATAGTGCTGGCTATGGACAGTTACCTTATTACACAACTATCGCACAACAAGCAGTAAATATTGATCGCGCTAGAATTTCAGGTGTGGAATTCACCAGCAAAGTTAACTTAGAACAGGTTTCTTCGGCCATTCCACAAGGTTGGAAATTCTTAGCTAATCTCGGTTATGCCAAAGGGAAATTGAGTGGCACTGAAGCAAGCTTACTTTCTATTCAGCCAATTAAAGTGATTTTAGGTATCGGCTATGAAGATCCAAATGACCTTTGGGGAATTAATGCGAAAGCTAGTTACCTTGGTGCGAAGAAAGCTAAAGATGCACAAATAGTACAGTACACGGCTAACTTTGAAAGAGAAGTCAAAAGCTACCCTTATCTCAATAATTCAGCTGTCTTATTCGATTTATATGGTTTCTATAAAGTGAATAAAAAAATATCACACTACGAGCAGGGACTTTATAACTTATTTAATCGCAAATATCACACCTGGGATACCCTACGTGGCATTAACAAAATAAGTACTACTGATTCAGTTGATAAAGAAGGAAAAGGTTTAGAGCGTTTTTATGCGCCAGGGCGTAATTTCGCAGCATCTGTTGAAATTCGTTTTTAACTCATTATTCCCTTAATAAAAAAAGGGCGAACATCACGTTCGCCCTTTTTATTCACTCACTATTCTTTATTTTTTTCAAAAAGAATCTTTCAAACGCTCATCTGCTCGACGAGATTCGCCTTTATGTTGAAGTTTGTTTAATTGACGCTCTAATTTTTCTTCGACTTCATTGATCGCTTTATACATATCATCAGCGGTTGCTGTCGCAAGTAGATTACCTAACGGGGTTCCAATTGAAGCCTCTACAGAAAAGCCGTTTGGCACTTTACTTAAAACAAAGTGCGGGCTAATCAGTTGAGTGTGCCATTTCTCTAATTTTGCAAGTCTTCCCTCCACATGTTCACGGATTGCAGGGGTGATTTCCATTTGTTTGCTTGTGATATTGAGTGTCATAGCATTTACCTCTTTTTGGTTAAATGAACCCTTCGGTTCAGTTCATCTTTAATAACAACATATCGACCTTGAACTGCTTTTTCAAGTGCTTTTAGGCAAATAAAAAAACAAATGTTCAAAAATATGATCGGGATCTAATTTCTGCAAAAATATGATTTTCTTTCTGTATAAACTTGTTATGATGTAAAGCTGTAAACAACAAAGGGAAGCGCTCAGCTTCCCTTTTATTTTTACGACATGAATTAGGCTAATTCATCTTGATCATGTTGCGTCGCTTTTAAACGTTCAAAGTAATCCTTAGTTTCTGAAATAATCTCTTTACGCAAACCAATTAATGCTATCAAGTTTGGGAAGGCCATTAAACCATTCACGATATCCGCTAAAATCCAGATTAAATCTAAGGTGAGGAATGAACCCGCTCCCGACCAAAACAATAAACATGAAACGATAAAATTTAATACCACGAATACCAACTAAGTAAAGGAAGCAACGCTCACCATAGTAACACCAACCTAAAATTGTGGTGAAAGCAAAGAACAATAAGCCAACAGTTACAATAGTTGCACCGATTGATGTACCTAAGCCCTGTGCAAATGCGTAGTTGGTAACACTCGCGCCTGAAAGTTCAGGGTTACTCCATGCACCTGTAATCACAAGCACTAAGCCCGTCATGGTGCATACGATGATGGTGTCTAAGAACGTTCCCGTCATCGAAATTAAACCTTGGCGAACTGGCTCTTTCGTTTGCGCTGCTGCCGCTGCGATTGGTGCACTCCCTAAACCGGATTCATTTGAAAATATACCGCGCGCAACACCCGATTGAATGGCTTTCATTACTGTAAAACCAACTGCACCACCTAAAGCCGCTTGTGGATTAAACGCACTGTGAATAATTAATGCGATCGCAGCGGGCAGTTTATCGTAATTAACTACTAAGATGATAATTGAGGTTGCCACATAGCCGATTGCCATAAAAGGCACAATCACCGAAGATGCCGTCGCAATACGTCTTACACCACCGAGAATAATCATAGCGACCAATACGGTCACCACTGTTGCCGTAATAATAACGGGTACATTGAATGTGTCTTGCATCGCATGCGTAATTGCATTTATTTGAGGAAAGGTACCAATACCGAAAAAGGCCACCAATACCCCAAAGAGCGCAAATAATTTAGCTAACCATTTAATACCAAGACCACGCTCAATGTAATACATTGGTCCACCGGCCATAAAACCGTATTTATCTCGAACACGATATTTCACGGCAAGTAAACATTCAGCGTATTTAGTTGCCATGCCTAATAATGCAACCAGCCACATCCAAAAAATCGCACCTGGTCCACCCGCTTGCACGGCGGTCGCTACACCTACGATATTCCCTGTACCAATGGTTGCCGCTAATGCCGTACAAAGTGCGGCAAAAGAAGATACATCCCCCTTGCCTTTATTCGCCCCACGAGCAAATAAATAGCTCAATGCACGAGGCAAATAACGAATTTGTAAGAAACCTAAACGAAGGGTGAGATAAAATCCGGTTCCGGACAATAGAATGAGTAGGGGCGGTCCCCATACAAAGCTGCTAATAGCAGATAAGGTTGTCTGTAATGACATTGATGATTCCTCGTCGTTTAAAATACAAATAAACTCGACAAGGAGACAAGAAGAATCCCGATAGAAATATTTTGATAATACCGATTGTCTTTTGCCCCTGTCCTTTTGCCTGAGCGTTTGGAAAACAATCGAAAAATCGACCGCTCTTTTGCGCCTTCGGCGTCCATTTACATCAATAAAATGCAATGGATCTCTCCAAGGGTTCGTCCAGTAACAGTCCCTGCAATCTTGCGATTGCGCCTGAAAGATTTTACCTCGTCGGCGTAGGGGCAATTCCCTACTCTCCAGCTACCTTCTTCCGAACTCACTTTTTACGTTTTTATTTTTTTATTGCAAAAAAAGTACTGCAAATTTCTAACAAACTTAAAAAAAGCTAACTCAATGGATTGACGAAAAAAAGGCTTAGATAACAAGGTGAAAGCAGATAAAAAAACAAAGTGCAGTCAAAAATTTTTCTTATTTTTTTGACCGCACTTTCTTAAAAAAAGAAAGGCAGGTCATTACCTGCCTTTATCTATGGTAATAATTATAAAATCTCTTTTGCTTTTGCCACCACATTATCCACGGTAAAACCAAAGAGTTTGAATAATTGATCTGCGGGTGCTGATTCGCCGAAGCTATTCATACCAACCACGCGGCCTTCAAAGCCTACGTATTTATACCAGAAGTCTGCAATACCCGCTTCAATCGCAACACGTTTGGTTACAGCTGCAGGTAATACGCTTTCACGGTACGCTGCATCTTGTTTATCGAAACGGTTAGTGCTTGGCATTGAGACGACACGTACTTTTTTACCTTCGGCAGCCAATATATCTGCTGCTTTCACTGCTAATTCCACTTCAGAACCTGTTGCAATGAAGATTAACTCTGGTGTGCCTTCACTGTCTTTTAATACATAAGCGCCGCGTTTAACCGCATCTAATTGTGCAGAAGTACGGTCCATTTGGGCTAAGTTTTGACGGGTAAAGATCAACGCACTTGGGCCATCTTGACGTTCAACCGCTTGTTGCCATGCGATAGCTGATTCCACTTGGTCACATGGGCGCCATGTTTCAAGATTTGGAATTAAGCGTAATGAGGTGGTTTGCTCAACTGGTTGGTGAGTTGGACCATCTTCGCCTAAACCGATCGAGTCATGAGTATAAACGAATAAAGAACGTTGTTTCATTAATGCCGCCATACGCACCGCATTGTGTGCATATTCGTAGAACATTAAGAAGGTTGCACCGTAAGGAATGAAACCACCGTGTAAAGCAATACCATTCATAATCGCTGACATACCGAACTCACGCACACCATAGTTGATATAGTTACCACCTACGTTTTCGTGTGCACGAATTGGTTTAGAACCGCTCCATAACGTTAAGTTAGAGCTTGCTAAGTCTGCAGAGCCACCTAAGAATTCAGGTAATACGTGTGCATAAGCTTCGATTGCATTTTGTGATGCTTTACGACTTGCAATGCTTGCTGGGTTAGCTTGTAATTTTTCAATGAACGCTTTAGATTCAGCTGCCCAATTTGCTGGTAATTCACCGTTTACACGACGTGTAAATTCTGCAGCAAGTTCTGGATATGCTTTAGCATAAGCGGCAAATTTTTCTTCCCAAGATTTTTCTGCTGCAGCGCCTTTTTCTTTCGCAGACCATTCAGCATAGTATTCAGCTGGAATTTCAAATGGACCATACTCCCAGCCAAGTGCTTTACGGGTTAATGCGATTTCTTCATCACCTAATGGTGCACCATGGCAATCATGAGAACCAGATTTATTTGGTGAACCGAAGCCGATGATGGTTTTACAAATAATTAAAGTTGGTTTTTCTTTTTCTGCTTGAGCAAGAATGGTTGCGGCACGAATTTGTTCTGCATCGTGACCATCTACATTGCGAATCACTTGCCAGCCATAAGCTTCAAAACGAGCTGCAGTATCATCGCTGAACCAACCATCTACATGACCATCAATCGAAATGTTGTTGTCATCGTAGAATGCGATTAATTTACCTAGGCCTAATGTTCCCGCTAAAGAGCAAGCCTCGTGAGAAATCCCTTCCATTAAACAGCCATCACCTAAGAACACATAAGTGTGGTGATCGACAATTTCATGGCCTTCACGGTTAAATTGTCCCGCTAAGGTTTTCTCAGCAATCGCCATCCCTACTGCATTGGTGATGCCTTGGCCTAAAGGACCGGTTGTGGTTTCCACACCTGGTGCATAACCATATTCTGGGTGACCAGGGGTTTTAGAATGTAATTGACGGAATTGTTTTAAATCTTCGATAGAAAGATCGTAGCCTGTTAAATGTAATAAGCTATAAATCAACATTGAACCATGGCCGTTAGAAAGCACAAAACGGTCGCGATCAGCCCATTTAGGATTGTTTGGATTGTGTTTTAAGAAATCGCGCCATAATACTTCAGCGATATCCGCCATTCCCATTGGTGCACCTGGGTGGCCTGATTTTGCTTTTTGTACTGCATCCATTGATAGCGCACGAATTGCGTTGGCGAGTTGTCTACGAGTTGCCATGTTTTTCTCCTATCTAAATAATTCTAAGTATTCTACCTTATTTACTGATTGACTTGAGCAATATCTGCGATTTTATTTACCTTGATCAAATTCTTCGACGACGTTGATGGAAACGTTGGCTACTCGATTTACCTTGTAAATTTACCACCGTTTTAGTTTCTACTGGTTTTCGATATGTTCGACGATAATGACTTAAAAAATAATGAATGGAACTGGCGAATAAAGCACCTAATAAAAAGACCACCACAATTTCACCATATAAGCGGTGGAAGACTTGATTAATTTTGCTCTGCGTTGTTTGAGCATATTGGGCGTCAAACGTCACTCGCAAGAAGCCACGAACAGCGTTATTAGAAGCAGAATAAATGGGCTCAACAATTTGTTGTGTTGAAAACTCACCTTCATTTTTATGTTCTAGACCAAGTTGCTCACGAAGATTACCCGTATTGGTACTTTGTGCTAATTCCTTGCCGTTATAATCATAAATGGTCGCATCGAGCACAAAGTTTTCTTTAACTAAATTATCCAAATTTTCGACGAGCTGATCGGATTTCGCATTATTAGTTAATAAAACCGAAAATAAATTGGCCTGTTGACGAACCAAAGTATGCGATAAATTTGCGACTTGATTCACACTTGAAAGCTGTGAACCAATCTTAAATTGTTTCACACCAAACAAAATCACGGCCATGGCACCGATACAAAGCAGCACGATGAGCCCAAACATCAGTGATTTTTTTGAAGTTTTTTTCTTTAATTAATTGCACGTTGTTTTTTTCCATTTTTTCGCCAAGATCGGCTAGAATAGATGAGTATTCACAATTTACAGGATTTTCTATGCAAATTCAAAACCTTGCAAGCATTACTCAAAAATATCCCCAATTCCCCACCGCACTTTCGTCTGATTTGCCTCATTCCGATGAAACACATGCGTTTATTTTATACGGCACAACGCTGAATTTAGCGAAATTACTCGAATTTCAACAAAAGTGCGGTCAAACTTTCCTGTGTTTTTGATGCATGGAACGTTGAAAAAAATACCGTTGCCCTTTTAAAAGGCGAATGGCTAACTGATTTTATTGCCCATGCTCACGACCTGCAATTAGACATCGCTAAACTGGATTTTGATGCAAAATTATCAGAAAAAGGTTTATTAGTAATGGATATGGATTCTACAGCCATTCAAATTGAATGTATCGATGAGATCGCTAAACTGGCTGGCACGGGTGAACTGGTTTCAGCCATTACTGAAAGCGCAATGCGTGGCGAGCTCGATTTTGAACAAAGTTTGCGTCGTCGTGTGGGTACGCTAAAAGGTGCACCAGAAAGCATTTTACAACAGGTGCGTGAAAAATTACCGTTAATGCCTGGCTTAATTGAAACCATTAAGACATTACAACAACATGGTTGGAAAACAGCCATTGCTTCTGGTGGCTTTACCTATTTCGCCGATTACTTAAAAAGTTTATTAAACCTTGACTTTGCGGCGTCTAATCAGTTTGAAATTATTGATGGCACGCTTACCGGCAATGTAAAAGGTAGCGTGGTCGATGCACAATACAAAGCGAATACCTTGCAAAAAAACTCGCTGAGGAATACCATATTCCACGCAAAAAACACCCTCGCCATTGGTGATGGAGCCAATGATTTGGCGATGATGAATGTCGCCGGATTAGGCGTGGCATTCCATGCCAAACCGAAGGTGCAACAACAAGCGCAAATTGTGGTAAACTTTGCTGACTTAACCGCACTTTTTATGTCTTTTTAAGTGCAAATGATCGAATTTAATTAATTTTGGGAGAAAAATTTATGCCATCTTTTGACATCGTATCTGAAATTACTATGCACGAAGTGCGTAATGCGGTTGAAAATGCAAACCGCGTATTAAGTACACGTTATGATTTCCGTGGCGTGGAAGCGGTCATTGAATTAAATGAAAAAAAGCGAAACCGTGAAAGTGACGACCGAATCAGATTTCCAATTAGAACAATTAATTGAAATCTTAATTGGTGCGTTTGTAAAACGTGGCATTGAGCATAGCTCATTGGATATTCCAACAGAAAGTGAACATCACGGTAAACTTTACACCAAAGAAATCAAATTAAAACAAGGGATTGAAACAGAGATGGCGAAGAAAATCACTAAATTAGTGAAAGATTCAAAAATCAAAGTTCAAACTCAAATTCAAGGTGAACAAGTACGCGTAACCGGTAAATCCCGTGATGATTTACAAGCTGTTATTCAATTAGTGAAAGGCGCGGAATTAGGCCAACCATTCCAGTTTAATAACTTTAGAGATTAATTTAATGAAAAAAATATCTTTGGGTATTTTTGGGCTGCCGTTCCACTATGTTCGTTCGCAAATGAGAATGTCATGAATCTCGGTGGTAGCGTCATTGATGTTGTAAAATGTGAAAGCACCAAAGGGGAAAAAAACTTTGGGTCGCGCTAAATAATCTTAAAAACATTCACTTACATGAAAAAAACGATGTGAATGTGGCTGATCAAACGATAGATAATGCTTACTTACAAGCTTATGCCACAGAAGCGACTCTTTTTCTTCCACCAACAGAAAAATAATCAGTTGTGGACGATAATAAAAGAAAGAGCAGTAGATAAGACGAGCATCAGTCAAGTTACTATCGATTTGCGTAATAAGAAAGGTAAGCTAATTTCTCATGCTGCTTGCAAACGAAATGACGAGACTTTTTCATTATTAATGGGATCGAGTTTCGATATAAAAGAGCCTACCGATAAAATCCTTGAATTAATGGATCCACCTACGCCATAAAAACGAAAGCGCGGTCAAAAAAAACAATATTTTTTGACCGCTCTTTTATTTGCGCTAATTAAGCTAATCTCGCTTTTGCTTCTGCAATCGCTTCTGCTACACGAAGTGGTGAAACCCCACCTTTCGCACAACGTTTATCTAAACAAGATTGTAGCGAAAGAATGTCATAGACATCATCCCCTACCACATCACTGAATTGACGGAATTCAGGAATGGTTAAGTCTTCCAAGGCTTTTCCTTTTTCAATGGCATAAACCACGGTTTCACCGACAATATGGTGAGAATCACGGAATGGCACACCTTTTGCCACAAGGTAATCCGCTAGCTCTGTTGCATTTGAGTAACCTTTTAAGGCTGCTTCGTGTGTACGATCGGTATTCACTTTTAATTCATCTAGTACAAAAGTTGCCATATCTACGCAATCTTGCCAGGTATCTAACGCATCAAAGATCCCTTCTTTGTCTTCTTGCATATCTTTGTTATACGCTAATGGTAAACCTTTTAAAGTCATCAACATACCGGTTAATGCGCCCATGACACGGCCCGCTTTACCACGAATCAATTCACAAGCGTCTGGATTTTTCTTTTGTGGCATTAAAGAGGAACCTGAAGTCACACGATCTGACAACTCCACAAAATTCGCTTCACCACTGTTGAAAATGATCATATCTTCAGCAAAACGAGAAAGGTGCGCCATACTTAAAGACGCCGTTGAAAGTAATTCCACAATATGGTCACGATCAGAGACGCTATCCAAGCTATTACGCGTCGCAAAAGCAAAACCTAAATCTGATGCTAATTGTTCACGATCGACTGCATAGGCTGTCCCCGCTAGTGCGCCACTGCCTAATGGACAGCTATTCATGCGTTTATAAGCATCGGCGAGACGTGAATAATCACGCTCAAACATTTCTACATAAGCCATACACCAATGGGCAAAAGTGATTGGTTGTGCTCGTTGTAAATGGGTATAACCCGGCATCACTGCATCTTGCGTATTTTCCGCCGTTTGTACCAAGTGGCGTTGAAGATTACGAACAGACTCTTGTAACTCGATTACACGCTGTTTGCACCACATTTTGATATCGAGTGCAACTTGGTCATTACGACTACGACCTGTGTGTAATTTTTTACCTAAATTACCCACTTTATCGATAAGCTTACTTTCTACCCAGCTATGAATATCTTCTGCATCATCTTGTAAATCGCTTGTGGATTTGATCGCACTTCGATTAATAATTCATTTAAGGCAGCTTCTAGCTGTTGTTGCTCTTCAGCACTTAATACACCAACATTGACTAACGCTTTAGACCAGCCAATAGAGCCCTCAATATCTTGCTCTGCCAAACGATAATCAAAACGCAGGCTATCATTAAAATCTTTAAAACGTTTATCTGTCGCTTGTGTAAAACGACCACCCCAGAGAGCCATAAGTTATCCTTCTTTTAATTTTAACATTGATTAATTATTCAATTATTACGCATAATTAATCAGCATGCAATAATAATCTCTTTATAATCTGCTATTTTACCCTGTTTTTTCTAACAAAAACTAGACAGTATTAGATTTTAGTGGTAATTTACGCACCATTCTTAAGGGCATTGCCCACCATTCAAACAATTCAGTATTATCAACTCTTATTCGTTCCAACATTATTAATTATGCATCTTACAGAACTTAAAAAAATACGCCTGTTTCTGATCTTGTGAAACTTGGCGAAGAACAAATGGGTTTGGAAAAATCTTGCCCGTTTACGTAAACAAGATATTGTTTTTTTGCTATTTTTGAAACAACACGCAAAAGAGCGGTGAAGATATTTTTTTGGCGGCGGCGTGTTGGAGATTTTACCCGATGGTTTCGGTTTCTTACGCTCCGCAGACAGTTCCTACCTTGCTGGTCCTGATGACATCTACGTTTCTCCAAGTCAAATTCGTCGCTTCAATCTTCAAACTGGTGATAAAATTGAAGGCAAAATCCGTCCTCCAAAAGAGGGCGAACGCTATTTTGCACTTTTTAAAAGTCGACCAAGTCAATGATGACAAACCTGAAGTCTCTCGTAGCAAAAATCCTTTTTCGAAAAACTTAACCCCATTACATGCAAATTCTCGTTTAAGAATGGAACGTGGTAATGGCTCAACCGAAGATTTAACCGCGCGTATTTTGGATTTAGCCTCTCCGATTGGTAAAGGTCAGCGTGGTCTTATTGTGGCTCCACCAAAAAGCCGGTAAAAACCATGTTGCTACAAAAATATTGCACAAAGTATCACGCACAACTACCCTGAATGTGAACTTATCGTACTTTTTAATCGACGAGCGTCCAGAAGAGGTAACAGAAATGCAACGTTCAGTAAAAGGTGAAGTGATTGCTTCAACCTTTGATGAACCAGCTGCTCGTCACGTTCAAGTGGCAGAAATGGTTATCGAGAAAGCAAAACGTTCTGTAGAGCACAAAAAAGACGTAGTGATTTTACTCGACTCTATCACGCGTTTAGCTCGTGCTTACAATACTGTTACGCCAGCATCTGGTAAAATTCTTTTCTGGTGGTGTGGATGCAAATGCTTTACATCGTCCAAAAACGTTTCTTTTGGTGCAGCGCGTAACGTAGAAGAAGGTGGTAGTTTAACCATTATTGCAACCGCACTTGTTGATACGGGTTCAAAAAAATGGATGAGGTTATCTTTGAAGAATTTAAAGGTACCGGTAACATGGAATTACATCTTTCTCGTAAAATTGCAGAAAAACGTGTGTTCCCAGCAATCGACTTCAACCGTTCAGGTACGCGTAAAGAAGACTTACTTACCACACCAGATGAATTACAGAAAAATGTGGATTCTTCGCAAAATCCTTAACCCAATGGGTGAAGTGGAAGCAATGGAATTCCTCATTGACAAACTTATGGTGGCGAAAACCAACGATGAGTTTTTTGAAATTATGAAGCGGTCTTAATATTGGCCGCACTTAAAAACAAAAAAGGCTTGGAAAACCAAGCCTTTTTCATTTTGCGAATTATTCGCCCAAACGCTCTTTAATACGAGCAGATTTACCTGAACGTTCACGTAAGTAGTAAAGTTTAGCTTTACGTACTGCACCTTTACGTTTAACAACGATAGAATCTACAGCTGGAGAGTGAGTTTGGAATACACGCTCAACACCTACGCCGTTAGATACTTTACGTAAAGTGAATGCTGAGTGCAAGCCACGGTTACGAATTGCAATAACCACGCCTTCGAATGCTTGCAAACGACGTTTGCTACCTTCAACTACCCATACTTTAACTTCTAAAGTATCACCTGGGCGGAAACTAGGTACGTTTTGTTTTAATTGTTCTTGTTCAAGTTGTTTGATAATGTTAGACATTGTTTGATCCTTTATTGATCCTAGATGTAACTGAAACTAACTGTTATGTTCGGCTTGCGCTTCTTTTAACAGCTTACGTTGTTCGTCAGTCAGAGCTAGGCCTTCTAAGAGCTCAGGGCGTCGGAGCCACGTTCTTTGTAGCGATTGTTTTAATCGCCATTTCCGAATTTCTTCGTGGTGTCCCGACATCAGCACGGGCGGTACCGTTAATCCTTCTAACACTTCCGGTCTGGTGTAATGCGGGCAATCTAATAAACCATCTGCAAAAGAATCCTCTTCTGCCGAAGCTTGTTTGCCTAATACACCGGGAATAAATCGCGCAACAGCATCAATTAATGTCATTGCCGGCAACTCCCCACCGGTCAGAACGTAATCGCCGATTGACCATTCTTCATCGATTTCAGTTTGAATCAATCGCTCATCAATACCTTCGTAACGTCCACATACCAAAATCAATTTCTGATTTTGAGCAAGTTCCGTTATGCCACCTTGATCGAGTTTACGTCCTTGTGGCGAAAGGTAAATCACCTTTGCGCCTTCTCCTGCAGCAGCTTTTGCTGCATGAATCGCATCCCGTAAAGGTTGCACCATCATCAGCATTCCCGGACCACCACCATAAGGGCGGTCATCCACAGTTTTATGCTTATCGAATGTAAATCTCTTGGATTCCAACATTCCACTTGCAGAAGATTATGTTTTACGGCTCTACCTGTAACCCCAAATTCCGTAATTGCTTTAAACATTTCAGGGAATAATGAAATCACCCCTATCCACATAAAAAAAGCCTACTACATTACGTTTGTGCATACTTGAGATTAGAAACCAGCGTCCCAATCCACTTCAATTGTTTTCGTGGTGAGATCGACTCTTTTAACTACTTGTTCATACAAGAACGGAATTAACCGCTCTTGTTTTCCAAAAGCATCTTTGGTATTGGCTTTCACCACTAACACATCATTAGAACCGGTTTCCATCATCTCTGTTACCGTTCCCATTGTATAACCTTCTAGGTTGACGACTGAACAACCGATTAAATCGTGCCAGTAATAATCCCCTTCTTCCAGTTCTGGGAAAACAGATAAATCCACACCGATTTCAACATTTGCTAAAAGTTTGTGCGGCTTCACGATCATCAACGCCTTTTTAATTTAACGATGATTTCGTGATTATGATGACGCCAGTTTTCTAATTCCGTTGGCTGCCATTCGCCTTTGATTTTTAAAAACCAAGGTTGATAATCAAAAATGCTTTCAGCTTGTTCTGTTGATGAATAAATACGTAACCACCCACGAATACCGTAGGTTGAGCCTAATTTGCCCACAACTTCAATGTGTTGTTGTTCCATATTTTTCACCTATCTTAGTTTAAGAACTAAATCAAAAAGCGAGATTATGCTTTTTGAGCTTCTTTTACCAAAGAAGCAACACGGTCTGAAAGTGAAGCACCTTGAGCAACCCAGTGGTTTACACGCTCAAGATCAACACGAAGACGCTCTGCGTTACCTTGTGCGATTGGGTTGAAGAAACCTACACGCTCAATGAAACGACCGTCACGTGGTGAACGACTGTCAGCTACTACGATTTGATAAAATGGGCGTTTTTTTAGCTCCGCCACGAGATAAACGAATGGTTACCATAACCTTCCTCTAAATGTTTAATTACTAAAAAGAATATTCTCAAAGCTCGAAAGTGATTTAAGAATATAGCTTACTTTTTTTCTCTGTATATATAGACAAAAAAAGCCTGAAGATTTTTACACTTTTTGAGCAAAAAAAGCAAGCCAATAGCCTATTTCTACTTGAGAAATTCACCATAAAAAAATGACCGCACTTCATCACAAAGTGCGGTCAATTTTTCATTAATTTATTGGATTAATAAACCCCTTGAGCCAACATTGCATCAGCTACTTTTACAAAGCCTGCTACGTTTGCGCCAACTACGTAGTTAATGTTTGTTTGGCCTTCTGCTGAACCGTATTTTTTTACAGTTTGCATGAATATCTAACATGATGCGATGAAGCTGTCTATCCACCTCTTCAGCTGTCCAGTATAAACGTTGTGAACTTTGCGCCATTTCTAAACCTGATGTCGCAACACCACCTGCATTAGCCGCTTTACCTGGGCCAAATAATACTCCTGCCTCTAAGAATGCTTCTGTCGCTTCGATAGTGGTTGGCATGTTTGCCCCCTCAGCGACTAATTTCACACCATTTGCAATTAAGGCTTTCGCATCAGAGATCTCTAATTCATTTTGGGTTGCGCAAGGAAGTGCAATATCTGCTTTCACTTCCCAAGGGCGTTTACCCGCAAAATATTGAAGGCCAAATTGTTTTGCAAACTCTTCTACTCGACCACGTTTTACATTTTTAAGCTCTAATAACGCTTCTAATTTTTCACGATCGAATCCTTCTGGTAAATACACGTAACCCGCAGAGTCAGAACAGGTTACGACTTTTGCACCGAGCGCCATCGCTTTTTCAATCGCATATTGCGCCACGTTACCCGAACCGGAAACTAAAACGGTTTTACCTTGGAAGCTATCACCTTTCTCTGCAAGCATTGCTTGGGCAAAATAAACCAATCCATACCCCGTTGCTTCTGGGCGAATTAAACTCCCACCGAATGAAAGACCACGACCAGTAAAAACACAAGCAGCTTGGTTTGATAATTTTTTCATATAGCCTGCAAGATAGCCTACTTCACGACCACCTACACCAATATCACCGGCGGGCACATCGGTATCTGGGCCAACATGACGATACAATTCAGCCATTAACGCTTGGCAGAAACGCATCACTTCAGCATCTGATTTTCCTTTAGGGATCAAAATCTGAGCCGCCTTTCGCACCGCCCATTGGCAATGTAGTTAAGGCATTTTTTTAAAGATCTGTTCAAAAACCTAAGAATTTTTAAGATTGATAAGTTAACGGATGGATGAAAACGCATCCCCCCTTTAAAAGGACCAATTGCACTGTTGAATTGCACGCGGAAAGCACGGTTTACTTGAACTTGACCTTTATCATCAGTCCATGCCACACGGAATTGGATTGCGCGCTCTGGCTCAACTAAACGCTCTAATAAAAGCTTCTGAACGGTATTTAGGATTTGCTTCCAAGAAAGGCCAGATAGACGTGAAGACTTCACGAACGGCTTGTAAAAATTCAGGTTGGTGGCCGTCACGTTGAGCCACTTTTTCAAGAAATACGTCTAATGATGCTACTGCTGACATAGGATTTTCCTTCTAGTAGTGAGTTAATATGATGTGTGTAATGTTATTTTATTTATCACCGTCTTGTTGCGGCGTGTCATCAATATAACAATAGAAAAATCAACTAGGCAATAGTTTTTTTATAGAAAAAAATGAAGAAAAAAATAAAAAAACGAGAAAAACATTTAATATTTTATCGTTTTTATTAGATGAGATCTAAAATCAGTACCTAGATTAGCACTTCAAGTTAAAAAGTGCTTATTTATTTTTACCTTCTAAGTAAAGCCATTCAGCGACTTGCTTCGCAAAATACGTCAAAATACCATCCGCACCCGCACGCTTAAAGCAAAGCAATGATTCCATAATGCATTCTTTTTCTTTCAGCCAACCATTTTGAATGGCCGCCATATGCATCGCATATTCACCAGAAACTTGATAAGCAAAGGTTGGCACGCCGAAATAGTCTTTCACACGATATACCATGTCTAAATATGGCATACCTGGTTTCACCATCACCATATCTGCCCCTTCTTGTAAATCAAGAGCCACTTCTTGCAAGCCTTCATTACCGTTGGCTGGATCAAGTTGATAGGTTTTTTTGTCACCACCTTTCAGATTGCCCGCAGAACCGACTGCATCACGGAATGGACCATAATAATTAGACGCATATTTTGCAGAATACGCCATAATTTGCGTATTGATATGACCATTTTCTTCCAATGCCTGACGAATACGACCAATACGTCCATCCATCATATCACTTGGTGCCACAATATCAGCTCCTGCTTCAGCGTGTGAAACAGCCTGTTTAATCAGGATATCTGTTGTGATATCGTTTAAGACATAGCCTTCTTCATCAATGATCCCGTCTTGTCCGTGTAGTGTATAAGGATCGAGTGCGACATCAGTTAATACCCCTAATTCTGGATAAGCGGCTTTCAATGCTCTCACTGCGCGCTGTACCAAACCATTCGGGTTAAATGCCTCATCCGCCATTAAAGATTTTTTATCTTGCTCAACTACAGGGAATAATGAGATCACTGGCACACCGTATTTCACTAAAAGACCTGCTTCAATTAATAACTGATCGATCGTTAAACGTTCAACTTTAGGCATAGAAGGAACTGGTTCACGATGATTTTCACCTTCAATGATAAATACCGGATAAATTAAATCATTCGCGGTTAAAGTATTTTCTGCGACTAAACGGCGACTAAAATCATGTTTACGTAAACGACGAAGACGACGGGTTGGAAAACCGCCTAAAAATTTGTTGAGTCATAATAATATTTCCTGTTTTTATGATGTTAAAAGGGCGTATCACCTACGCCCATTTTCTTAATCTTTGTGATTCAAATCACCCTGATTTTCTACCGCACTTTCCTCATCAGTTGCCTCTTCTTCATCCTCTTTCGGTTGATAGAAACGTGCAACTAACAAGCCTAATTCAAAGAGAAGACACATTGGTACAGCAAGTAAAGTTTGAGAGAACACGTCTGGTGGCGTTAAGATCATGCCAACAAAGAATGCTCCCACAATAATATAAGGGCGTTTTGCCGCCAATGCTTTCGTGGTTGTAACACCTGTCCAGCAAAGCAAAATAATGGCAACGGGTACTTCAAAACACACACCGAAAGCCAAGAATAATGCTAGCGAAAAATCAAGGTAACTGCTGATATCTGTTGCGATAGCGACCCCTTCTGGTGCAGTTTGCGTAAAGAAACTAAACACGAAAGGGAAAACAACATAATAAGCAAACGCTACACCGCAATAGAATAAAATGGTACTGGAAAATAATAACGGATAAATTAAACGTTTTTCATGTTGATACAGTGCTGGTGCAACAAATGCCCAAATTTGATAAAGCAAATAAGGGACAGAAATAAACACCGAAACAATCGCGGTTAATTTAATTGGCGTAAAGAAAGGTGTTTGGATATTGGTTGCAATCATCGTTGCACCTTTTGGCATCACCGCGGTTAAAGGTGCGGCGACAAAATGATAAATATCATTAGAAAAATAAACCAACGCCACAAAAACCACTAAAATACAAATTACACAACGTAATAAGCGGTTTCTGAGTTCAACAAGATGGGTAATTAACGGTTGGGAATCGTCCGTCATATTGCTCATAATTATTCTCTAGGACTTCGCTTCAGATTTCGGTGCTGGCTGTAGCTCCACATCATCCGGCGAATAGTAATCGGATAAACGCTCAGTTAATTCAGCTTGTTCATGAGGTTCAAGTGCGGTCAAATCCACTTCTGTTTTTTTCAGATTCCAAAACTTCGACCGTTTCATTCTCTGCATGTTCTGTGGATGCTGTTTCAACCGGTTTCTCTATTGTTTCTTGTGGGGTTACCTCAAGTTTTTTTCCGCAGAATCAGCCGGATTTTCAGCCGCACTTTTAATTTCTTTAATTTGCTCTTCCACCGTTGTACCTGCTGCAGCTGCTTTTTCTTCTAACTCTGCGCGCATTTTTTGAGCTTGCTCTTTCAGCTCTTCAACGGTTTTACTTAAATCTGGGGAAAGCTGTTTGAGATTAAGTTGTTCCGCTTTCTTAATACTATCTTGCAACTCTTGCAATTTAAGCTCTTGTTTTAATTCATTTTGAACATTAGCTGCCAATCCACGGATCGTTTTCACCCAGCCCATTACCGTACGAATAGCCACAGGTAAACGCTTAGGGCCTAGCACCACCAAGCCCACAAGCATCAATAAAAACAAGTTCGGAAAAAAACCAATATCAAACACGGTTATGCCTGTTCTTTATCTTTTACAGTTTCAGTTTTTTCAGCGGTGGTTGTACCGTCTTTAATTTGAGTAAACTCAGCATCTTTTTTCGGCTCATCATCAGACATCGCTTTTTTAAAGCCTTTTACTGCTGCGCCAAGATCAGATCCCGCATTGCGTAATTTTTTTTGGTACCGAATACTAATAAAATCACGACTAATAAAAATAATCATTTGTGCTGGGGATAAACCAAACATAGAAAAAAACTCCGTTAGAATTAAATTGAAAAATTTGGGCTTGAATATACTCTTTTTATGCGTTTTGTCTCAAGAGGTAATTTTTAAAAGTGCGGTCAAAAAAATTAGAGGATTTTCAACCGCACTTTAGTCTTATTATTCAGCCAGTTCTGTTTGCTCGTGTGCCATCAATTCTTGGCACACATCGTCTAGCAAACTTAGGTAACGTTCATAATGTTTCAACATATCGGCAATTAACTCATCTTGATCCATATATTGCACATCATAACCTACTCGACCATCAAAGAAGTAAGTGTATGGTTCATAAGTCATACTATGCTGGATATGTGGCAAGTTATCGTCATTAATTAATTGCTCTGATACCTCACGACCGATAGATTTCACCCCATACATAAAGTCTCGCATCAAATCTTTCTGAATGACTAACTCGACTGCAGGTTCATCTTGATCAAATAACGTGTTAATTTGTACGCTTAAGTCATATTTGCCAATCAACTCTTGACGTAATTCACGCATAGCCGGTAATACCGTATGTTTAAGGAAACGTAAAATATCTTTTTCTTGCGTTTGGTTCATCATTTGTTCCAAACGTTCTTTCCATTTATCCCCCGTCCAGAAAATACTGGTTGGATTAACTTTGGTATCAAAATATTTTTTATCCGCACTTAAGCCTTTCCATAAACTAAAGCACATCAGCAACATCAACATCGCAAAAGGTAATGCCACCAACAAAGTCATTGCCTGCAGGTTTGCCAAACCACCCGATTGCATTAACACAATCGCGACGACTGACATTAATACACCCCACATTACGGCCTGCCAACGCGGTGCTACAAGGCTTTTATCGCGTGATGCAATGTTATTTAACACATAAATACCAGAGTCTGCCGAGGTGATAAAGAATAAAGAAATCACCACCAAACTCACTAAACCGGTCACACCAGAAAGCGGTAAATAATCTAAGAATTTAAAAAGCAACGTTTCAGGTGAGGAAATCATTTGTCCTAACGTACCTGCAGCTTCACCATCATTCAACCAAATGGCCGTATTACCAAATACAGTAAACCACAAGATACCGAACATGCTAGGAATCACCAACACGCCAAAAATAAATTCGCGAATGGTACGTCCTTTCGAGATACGCGCAATAAATAAACCTACAAATGGTGCCCAAGAACACCACCATGCCCAATATAGAATAGTCCAACCGCTAAACCAGCCAGTATTTTCTTGTTCATAAACATAGGTTTTGAAGCTTAATTGGACTAAGTTGCTGAGATAAGTTCCGATATTGTCGCTAAAAGCGGATAACAAATAAAGTGTTGGCCCCGCCACTAAGACGAAAATCAACAAACAGAAAGCTAATGTTAAATTCAGCTCACTTAAGATTTTTTTACCCTTTCCCTACGCCAGAAATCGCGGAAAATGTGGCTAAACTCATCACGACAGCAATCACAACAATTTGCAAGCTGAAGCTATTTTCGCTAATCCAGCCTAATTGATGTAAGCCAGCCCCCAATTGAGAAGCACCGAAACCTAACGTTGTGATAATACCGAATAAGGTAGCAAGTAGCGCCATAATGTCGATAAGATCGCCTAACTTGCCATTAATACGCTCTTTCAATAACGGATAGAAACAAGAACGTAATGCTAAAGGTAATTTGTAACGGAATCCAAAGTAAGCCAATGCCAACGCAATCGTGCCATACACCGCCCAGGCATGAATTCCCCAGTGGAATAAGGTGTGTAACAAGGCTTCTTGTTGCTTATGCTCTGCGCTGCCAGTGGTAATATCAGATAAGTAATGCGTCAATGGCTCTGCTACACCAAAGAACATCAAGCCTACCCCCATGCCGGCAGCAAATAACATCGCCAACCAAGAGAGAAAACCGAATTCAGGCTCTTCTTCATCATTGCCTAATTTGATATTACCTAGGCTACTGACTGATAAAATGACTAAAAAGCCCAAAAACACTGAGAATGCTAATACGTAAAACCAACTAAAATTGGCAAAAATGCCCGATTTGGCGGCATTTAATAAAGTTGGCGTTTGTTCAGGTGCGATTAAAATCATCGCGACAAGTAACACCACAAAAAATAACGTTGCACCAATCACTAAAGGATTGAACGACGTTTGCTTTTTCCATAAATTTAGATAAAGACAACCCTTTCCCTTAAAAAAATTAAGTGAATAAAAAAATAAAAATCAGATTAAATAAAACAAGGCCTTAAGCCCTAAATGGTGCGATGGAACCATCGCAAATGACAGCACGGAGAAGTGCGATTTTTGAAGGAAACGCTCAGTAGGATTTGAGTGGATTGTTTCCAAATACGAAATTTATACTAACAAAAATATCATCATTTTTTTCAAATTGACGAAAAATTGAAATAGATAGAAGAAAAAAAGTACGGTCAGAAAAAAATCTCTAAATTTCTGACCGCACTTTTGAACTAATAGTATTCATATGAGTTTATAATTATTGAACTTGGATGATTAACATTATCAAATTCTTCAACCTTCACCACATTACCATGATCATCCACCGTATTTTTTTCCAACGCTTTTATGGAAGATACACTACCATCACCAAATCCATAAGGCGGAAAGTCTTCAAGTTTGATTGAATATCCATTCGCATCAAAAAGTTCTTACCACTTTTCCACCATACATGTATTCTGTTTGCTCAACTAATTTGCCATCAACATATTTATTGGTATATTTGGTCGGTTCATTATTAAAAAGCTCATTTCTGATTTCTACAAGATTTCCCTGTTCATCATAATGATGACTATATTTATTCATGCCATTTTCAAGTTTTTCACACGCTTCCTCACAAGACTCATCTTCCGTTTTTTTTCAATGATGAGCAATCCATTTTTATCATAGGTATTTTTCAGATATGATCCTATCAGGCATACCTTTCGCTTTTATACTTATGGATTACTGTCAATGAATTATCAGCATTCGTGTGATAAAGATATTCGATAGCATTATTATCACCTTCTATAAAAGATTTAATCAAACGTCCTTTTTCGTCATACACAAAGTTTTGTGTCAGAACAACATCCCCTAAGTTTTTTTCTTTAATTTTAAATCCCTGCGGATTAAAAAAAGTAATTTTATGCTCCAAAATCGAAGAATCCTTGGGATTGATCGATTTCATTTCCCATTTTTTTACAGGACCTTTCAAATTTAATAAGGCTAAGTCTGTTTTCATCTGTGCAAAAACAGCCGTATAACATAAGGTCAGAATACAGCCGAATATAATACGTCGCATAAAAACTCCGGTTAGCAAAATAATTAAAAAGTGCGCTCAGAAAAACTGTTAAATTTCTGACCGCACTTTATTGAATGTTGATTAAATTCGTTCTTCGATAATGCCGCCACCCAAGCAGATTTCATCTAGGTAAAACACGGCTGATTGACCTGGTGTGACCGCAGCTTGTGGTTCATCAAAAATCACCCGGATGCAATCATCATCAATCGGCTCAACTAAACAAGCGATGTCCGTTTGGCGATAGCGAGTTTTTACCGTACAACGGAATGCTTCACGCACGGGTTCACGATTTACCCAGTGGAGCTGTTTAGCAATTAAGCCTTTAGAGAACAAGCGTGGATGAGCATGTCCTTGTGCCACAATCAATTCATTGTTTTCGACATCTTTATCCACCACATACCAAGCTTCATCACCGGCATTTTTTAAACCACCGATCCCCAGCCCTTTACGCTGTCCGAGTGTGTGATACATCAAGCCTTCATGGCGCCCAATAATCTCACCATCCACGGTTCGGATGTCACCTGGTTGAGCCGGCAAATAACGTGCTAAGAAATCTTTAAACTTACGCTCACCGATAAAACAAATACCCGTAGAATCTTTTTTCTTCGCGGTAATTAAACCTAAATCTTCCGCAATAGCACGCACGATCGGCTTTTCAATTTCACCGACAGGGAAAAGGCTTTGACCTACCTGATATTTACTCAACGTGTAAAGGAAATAGCTTTGGTCTTTATTGCTATCTAAGCCGCGCAATAGCTCCGCTTGATTATCCGCACCACGACGGCGTACATAATGGCCGGTAGCAATATAGTTAGCGCCCAAATCTTCCGCTGCATATTCCAAGAAAGCTTTAAATTTAATTTCTTTATTGCACAAAATATCTGGGTTTGGCGTACGACCAGCCTTGTATTCTGTTAAGAAATGTTCAAACACGTTATCCCAATATTCTGCCGCAAAATTGATTTTATGTAGCTTAATACCTAGCTTGTCACATACTGCTTGCGCATCAGCAAGATCCGCTGCGGCTGTACAATAATCGGTATCATCATCTTCTTCCCAGTTTCATAAACAGGCCTTCCACTTGGTAACCTTGCTGTTGAAGAATAAACGCGGAAACGGAGGAATCCACTCCTCCTGACATACCACATATCACTTTTTTAGTGGCATTTTCGGCAAGTTGTTCTGCAGAGAGTTTCGGAAAATGTTTTTCGTAGGTTTGTGATTTCATAGTTTAGTAATAAATGTTCCACTAAATAAATAATTGGGCATTCTACCGCAAATCAAGTAAGAGTAAAAATGCCCGACAATTTCGGGCACTTTCATACAGGTTACGGCATGATCACTTCATTGAACGTCGAGAAGTTACCGTTTTCCCTCCAATCCCCCAGTTATCCATATCGACTTCGTCAATAACCACCACTGTCGTTTCGGGATTTTTGTTTAACACTTTCTGTAATAAATGGGTGACACCTTCAATTAACTCTGCTTTTTGTTTAGCTGTCGGCGCCTCTGCTCCACCGGTCACTTTAATATTGACATAGGGCATACTGTTCTCTCATCACAACGTTAAATGGAACTACTTCACTTCATAAAATTGCGAATCATCGTCTTTCTTCGCAAATTTTTGTTCGTACTCAGCTTTGGCATTTTCATCGCCTGCATCTAATTTTTCTTGCAAGGTATCGCAAGGTTTATCGCAATCGCAGGCTTTCGCAATACCAAGTGATGAAAGCCCGCCACAGCTGCCCTTTAAGCTTTGTTTTTTAAAGATAAAGCCTACAGACATTAATACAATAATGGCCACAAAAGCGATTAGGGTAAAAAATAAAGTTTGCATGATTATTCCTTATTTGCGAGTAACTTTTGGAAGGCTGAGGACATTTTCGTTTCAAAGCCTTGTTCGTTTTTCATAATTAAATAAACCGGAATATTTTCTTTCTCAGCCACTTCCAATGCTTTATCTTCACCAAGTACAAATAGGCCTGTAGATAAGCCATCAGCAGTCATTGAGCTTGGTGCGAGCACGGTAATTGAGGCTAAATGATGCTGAATTGGATAGCCGGTTTTCGGGTCAATTTCATGTGCAAAACGTTGGCCATTTTCCTCAAAATAAATACGGTAATCGCCTGAAGTGGCCATCGCCATATTATTTAAAACCAATCACTTCTTGAACTGATCTTTCACCCGTATTATTCGGTTTTTTTCAATAGCGATTTGCCAAGCTTTATTTTCGGCATTTTTTTACCTTTTTGCACGGATTTCTCCGCCAATTTCCACCATATAGTTTTGTACGTGATTTTGCTCTAATACATCCGCAACTTGATCCACACCAAATCCCTTAGCAATGGATGATAAATCAATATAAACCTGTGGCACAGCTTTACTTAAAGTTGGGGTTTTACCGCTCATATCAAGGTGAATTTTATCAATTCCGACCCAACTTTGACGTTCAGCAAGTTGCTCTGGGGTCGGTTTACGTTCTGGACGTTTTTCTGGTCCGAAGCCCCATAAATTCACTACAGGCCCTACTGTCACATCCAATGAACCCTCAGTAACCTTATTTAAACGAATCGCTTCTTGTAATACTTTGGCAAAATCAGCTGATATTTCAATTGGTGTGTTCACTTGTGTATTTTGGTTAAAAAGACTTAATTCAGAATCCTTAATATAAGTGGACATTTTCTGATTCACATCTTTTAAAACCACTTCAATCTGCTCATGTGTTTTTTCAGCATTTTCTTTAACTGAACCGTCATCAATATAGCGGATATGGTAAGTGGTTCCCATGGTTTTGCCGCTAAGTGAAATAATTTCTGGATCTTTTTTACAAGCACTTAATGAACAAGCCAAAACAATCGCAATCAATCCGCTTAATATTTTTTTCATCTATTCCTTCCTAAATATATGAATTACAGGCAAACCGACGCATCTATCAGCTTGCCTGTAATCCATCTTAAATATTGACCGCACTTCATCACAAAGTGCGGTCAGTTTTAATGATGTTTGGGTTAACTAAAATCAACCACCGAAGTCATCTAATAAGATGTTTTCATCTTCAACACCGAGGTCTTTCAACATTTTGATGACCGCCGCGTTCATTACCGGAGGTCCACACATGTAGTATTCACAATCTTCTGGTGCTTCATGATTTTTCAAGTAGTTTTCATAAAGTACGTTGTGAATAAAGCCAGTGTAACCTGTCCAGTTATCTTCTGGTAACGGATCAGATAATGCCACGTGCCATGTAAAGTTAGGATTTTCGGCTTGAAGCTGATCAAAATCTTCTACATAGAACATTTCACGTTTAGAGCGTGCACCATACCAGAATGACATTTTACGTTTAGAGTGTAAACGTTTTAATTGGTCAAAGATATGAGAACGCATTGGTGCCATACCTGCACCACCACCGATGAAGACCATCTCATTATCGGTTTCTTTCGCGAAGAATTCACCAAATGGACCAGAAATTGTCACTTTATCACCTGGTTTTAATGACCAAATGTAAGAAGACATTTGACCTGGAGGTGCATCAGGTTGACGTGGTGGAGGCGTTGCAATACGCACGTTAAGCATAATGATGCCTTTCTCTTCTGGATATGAAGCCATTGAGTAAGCACGGATAATATGCTCGTCCACTTTAGACACATAACGCCATAAATCGTATTTATCCCAATCTTCATGGTATTCTTCTGGAATATCAAAATCTTTATAGTAAACCGTATGTGGATCAGCTTCGATTTGGATATAACCACCTGCGCGGAAAGGGACTTCTTCGCCTTCAGGAATCGCTAATTTAAGCTCTTTAATGAAGGTTGCTTTGTTATCATTAGAAATAACGGTACATTCCCATTTTTTCACGCCGAAGATTTCTTCTGGAAGTTCAACGTCCATATTGCCTTTTACATTCACTTGGCAAGCTAAACGATAACCTTCTTTTGCTTCACGTTTATTAATGTGAGAAAGTTCGGTTGGTAAAATTTCACCACCGCCACTTTTCACTTTCACCACACATTGACCACAAGAGCCACCGCCACCACAAGCAGAAGAAACGAAGATACCTTTACTTGCTAATGCACCAAGCAATTTACCACCAGCAGGTAAGGTGATCGCTTTTTCAGGATCGTCATTAATAGTAATGGTGATATCACCAGAATCCACTAATTTTGATTTAGCGAATAAAATAATCGCAACGAGCACTAAAAGGATAACCGTAAATGCCGCAACACCTAATAATAAAATTGAAGATTCGCTCATTTATGCCTCCTTATAACTGAATACCAGAGAATGACATAAAGCCAAGCGCCATCAAGCCTGCAGTGATAAAGGTAATCCCTAATCCTTTTAAGCCTGCCGGTACATCGGCATATTTCATTTTTTCGGTTAAGCCTGCAAGCGCAACGATTGCTAACATCCAACCAAGCCCTGCACCCACACCATAAACTGCAGATTCTGCAAAAGTGTATTCACGTTGTACCGCAAAAGAGACACCACCAAAGATCGCACAGTTTACGGCGATAAGTGGAAGGAAGATACCTAATGCGTTATAAAGTGCGGGGAAGAATTTATCTAAAGTCATTTCAAGAATTTGAACGATACCCGCGATAATCCCGATAAACGTAATAAAGCTTAAGAAGGATAAATCTACCCCTTCAACTAAGGCGCTATCTTTTTAACACATGTTCAAACACAAATTGGTTCGCCGGCACAGAAATACCAAGCACCACTGTTACTGCAACCCCTAAGCCGAATGCTGTTGACACTTTTTTCGATACGGCAAGGAAAGTACACATCCCTAGGAAGAAAGAAAGCGCCATATTTTCAATGAAGATCGCCTTCACAAATAGGCTAATATAATGTTCCATTGATTATTTCTCCTGTTGCTCAGGTTTCCACGTTCTTAAGCCCCAAATGATGAAGCCGATAATAAAGAACGCACTTGGTGCAAGAAGGAATAAACCGTTTGGTTGATACCAACCACCATCTTGAATAGTTTGGAATACAGGGAAACCAAATAAACGACCAGAACCGATTAATTCACGTAATGTGGCGACAATTAATAAGATCGCACCATAACCTAAACCATTACCGATACCGTCTACAAAGCTTTCTAACGGTGGAGATTTCATCGCAAACGCTTCTGCACGTCCCATTACGATACAGTTTGTAATGATAAGACCGACGAATACAGAAAGCTGTTTAGATAAACCATAAGCATAAGCTTTTAATACTTGGTCAACCAAGATTACTAAAGATGCGATAATTGCCAGTTGTACAATGATACGGATACTATTTGGAATATAGTTACGAATCAATGAAATGAACAAACTGGAAAAAAACCGGTTACCAAACTTACCGCAATCGCCATAACGATCGCAGTTTGTAATTGGGTTGTTACTGCTAATGCAGAACAGATACCCAAAAATTTGCAAGGCAATCGGGTTATTTTTTTAACAATAGGATCGAATAAAAAGACCTTTTAAGTTTACTTTTTGCATCAGCCATTATTTGATTTCTCCTGCTTTAAATTTCGCTAAGAATGGACCAAAGCCATTTTGGCTGAACCAATAATCAAATGAACCTTGAACACCGTTACTGGTTAAAGTTGCACCTGATAAACCATCTACACCGTGCTCTTTATCTGCAGCAGAGCTACCTTTGTAGATTTTGAATTTTTGGTTACCTTGTTCATCGAATAATTTTTTATCGACAAACTGTGCTTGCCAACGAGGGTTCGCAATTTCGCCCCCAAGACCGGCTGTTTCACCTTGATCATAATAAGTAATACCTTTGATAGTATTCGCATCTGGTGCAACAGAAACAAAACCATACATGGTTGACCATAAACCACGGCCATACATTGGTAATACCACTTGGGTTACATTGCCTTGTTCATCTTTTACAAGATAAACACGCGCTTGGTTTGCACGAACCTTAATTCCTGCTTTATCAGCCTCAGCTGGGATAGCTTGGCTTTTAGCTGGATCTTTAACGGCATCTTTAGGTTCAAATTTATTAATTTCTTCTGCTGAAGCTTGAACGTAATCACCACTTTGCAAATCCACTAAACGTGGTTCAATAAATTTGCTGTAAGTGTCTTTAATTACTGATGCATTATCTTCTTTCATTAAGCCAGCAACAGTTAAAATGTTACGTTGAACGTCGAGTGCTTTTTGTTCATCTTGTTTGGATTTTAATGCTACTGCAGCACCAGAAACCACGATAGAACACACTAAACTTAGCAACACAACAACGGTAACTGTACCGCTAACGCTATCTTTATTAAATTTAGCCATTTGTTCTTGCTCTCCGACGTTTGATATTTGCTTGAACCACGATGTAGTCGAAAAATTGGTGCAAATAAGTTTGCAAATAAAATCGCTAACATCATCCCTTCTGGATAAGCTGGGTTCACTGTACGAATTAATACAGCCATCACGCCAATTAACGCACCGTACCACCATTTACCCGTGTTGGTAAATGAAGCGGATACAGGGGTCTGTAGCCATGAAGATCATACCAAGTGCAAAACCACCTAATACAAAGTGCCAATGCCAAGGCATTGAGAACATTTGGTTAGAATCAGAACCGATTAAGTTGAATAAGGTTGCAGTACCAATCATACCGATCATGACACCAGCCATAATGCGCCAAGAAGCAATTCGAGTGAATACAATCACTGCACCACCGATTAACAACGCAAGCGTTGAAACCTCACCCATTGAACCTGGAATATTACCAATGAATGCATCCATCCAAGTAATAGGTTGACCGGTTACAGTGTGTTGTAATGCTGCTTGACCACCTTGAGACCATTGTGAAAGTGCGGTTGCGCCTGAAAAAAACCATCTGCTGCAGTCCATACTAAGTCACCGGAAATTTGAGCCGGATAAGCAAAGAATAAGAATGCACGACCAGCAAGCGCAGGGTTCATAAAGTTACGACCTACACCACCGAAGATTTCTTTCGCTACCACGATACCAAAGCTGATACCAAGTGCAGCTTGCCATAATGGCAATGTTGGTGGAACGATTAACGCAAATAAAATGGTTGAAACGAACATCCCTTCATTTACTTCATGACCACGTACTACTGAGAACAATAATTCCCAAATTGTACAAACGGTAAATACCACTAAGTAAATTGGTAAGAAGAAGATCGCCCCTAACGCCATTTTTGAGCCCCAAGTTGCATTATTGGTTAAATCTAAACCTAATGAACTTGCAAGCGCATAGTGCCAATCGTTAGCAATTAATTGATCTAAATTGCCTAATTGATTTAAGGCAGGGATCGCTTGGTTACCCACATTGTACATCCCGTAGAAAATCGCTGGGAACAACGCAAGGAAAACCGTAATCATCATACGTTTTGAGTCTAACGCATCACGAACGTGTGTGTTTTTGTGCGTTACCGTACCTGGTGTATAAAGCAAGGTATAAATCGATTCAAAGATCGGATAAAACTTGCTGTATTTACCGCCTGGTAAAAACGCGGGTTCCATTTTTTCAAAAAGATTTTTTAAACCCATTTTTAACCTTCCTTCTCAATCTTATCTAAAACTTGACGCAAGATTGAACCGTATTCATATTTGCCCGGGCAAACGAAAGAACATAACGCTAAGTCTTCTTCATCTAATTCAAGACACCCTAACGCTTGTGCACCATCGGTATCGCCCACGATTAAATCACGCAATAATAATGTCGGTAAAATATCCAACGGCATTACGCGTTCATAGCTACCGATTGGTACCATTGCACGCTCACCACCATTCTCTGCGGTAGTGAAGTTGAATAATTTCTTACCAAAGTGACCTAATACGGTACGGGTAATCGAATATTTGTTCGATTGTGGTGTGATCCAACCTAAGAACTCTTTCTCATTACCTTCTGCAATCACAGAAACTTGTAATGCATAACGACCCAAATAGTCGTGAGCACCTTTTGCTGTTTGACCACAAAGTACTGAACCAGAAATCACACGATTATTACCGTCTTTTAATTCACCTGCCGTTAATTGAGAAAGGTTAGCACCGATTACGGTACGAACTAAACGAGGCTCTTTCACTTGCGGACCCGCAAGAGAAATAATGCGTTCTACATAAAGTTCGCCTGTGGTGAATAATTTACCGACAGCAATCACATCTTGATAATTGATGTGCCATACGGTTTTATTTACACCAACCGGATCAATAAAGTGAATATGAGTCCCCACTAAACCAGCAGGATGAACACCGCCAAAATCATGTACTTTTAGGTTAGGTAAATCCACGGTTGGGATATTGCTATCACCCGCTTTACATAGATTTAATGATTTATTTGGGAATAGACGACTTAATACCGTTAAACCGTCAATAAAATCTTGCCAATGCTCTTTTAACACTACCTCTGGATTTGCCGCCAAAGGATTCGTATCCATCGCATTTACAAACAGAGAAGAAGGTTCTGCATCTAAGGCAGGCACTTTGCTGAACGGACGAGTGCGGAACGCTGTCCACAAACCAGATTCAACGAGGTTTTGTTTAACTTGTTCAGAAGAAAGCGTATTGAGCTCATCTGCGTTATATTTAGCGAAAGTAACTTGGTCGTTACCTTGCACATCAATGACCACAGATTGTAATACACGTTTTTCGCCACGATTAATTACAGTGATAGTACCACTAGCAGGGGCAGTAAAAACCACTCCAGGGTTTTTCTTGTCTTCAAAAAGCACTTGGCCTTTTTCACGACATCGCCTTCGCGAACCTTCATAGAAGGACGCATACCCACATACTCTTCACCAAGAATCGCAACCTGATTCACAGCGTTACCGCTATGGATTACTTGTGCTGGTTTTCCTGCAATAGGAAGATCCAAGCCTTTTTTGATTGTAATCATACTGTTTGCACTACTTTTCTAGGTTAAAAACACGATTGCGATTAAAGCATATACTCTAAAAGCAATCTCGCGATTGAGCGTGACAGAAAACACTTTTAAGATCAAAGCATTATTAACTGACACATAAATTTAAAAAAACTCAAATCTGTTTAATTCCTCGACGAGTAAGGAATCACTTACACATCCAGAAATTGAAATTCGAAAAATCAAAAAGCGCCCTTATTTCTATCTAAAAATTGAGCTTTTATGCCACTTTATACCCTTACTTTTTGTGAAATATTTGTGAATATTTCTAAACCAACGTTTATCAAGAATACGGATAAAATGATTTTAAAACAAAAAGAGAGAAGGATAGCCACCTTCTCTCTTCTTATGAAAATCTAATATAGGGAACGTAAGGAAATACTTACTGTCCAACACCAAGACAATTTGGTGATTTTGGAAATGCTTCACCTATGCTCTCCCATTCGCTTTTTGTATAAAGGTGAAGCGCTAATGCGTGAATGCCATTTTTTAAATCATCGTCAAAAAGTTGGTAAAGTTTTTGGTGGCGCTGCACCTTGCGCATGCCTTCAAAAGCATCGCTGACAATCACTAATTTAAAATGAGAATCAGCCCCTCGACCGGAACTGTGCATATGACTTTCATTTTCTACGGTGGCAAAGTGCGGTTGAAATTCGGCTTGAATTCTCTCTAATAATTCTTGCTGTTTTGACATAAATAAACTCCCTAACTTTTTGCTATACATTCAGCGTTAAGTTTGTAAGAATAACACAAATTAACCTAATTCAATGAGGAAATTATGAAAGTAACAAACAAAATCAAAGCATTATCAGCAATGACGTTAGCCGCTGCGACATTATTTTTAGCGGGTTGCCAAGCGCAATCTAATACCTTAACTTTTACCCCTCAATCACCGACTGCATCAATGAATATTAACCAATCAGCAGTGGTAACAGTTAATACTCGTGATTCTCGTCCACAACAAGAAATTGCAACTTATACTAAATCAGGCGAGCTAATTAAATTAAATGCCTCACCAAGCGTTACTCAACTTTTCCAACAAGTGATGCAACAAAATTTAGTCAGCAAAGGTTTCCGTATCGGACAAGCGAATAATGCAAATGCTGGTGTAACCGTTGAAGTGAAAGAATTCAACACTCACGTAGATCAAGGCAATTTACGTTATACCTTGAACAGCAAAATTCAAGCGGTTGTTTATGTACAAGGTCCACGCGGACAATACAACAAAACCTTTAATGCAACCCGTTCACAGTCTGGCGCATTTAATGCGAGCAATGATGAAATTCAAAAAGTGTTAGGCGAAACCTTCAAAGATATTGTTAATAATATTTATCAAGATCAAGAAGTTACTAACGCAATTAATCAATATACCAATTAATTAAAAAGTGCCGTGTCCTTTTCAATAATCACTTGACGAATACACCTTTCAAGCGTAACATTCGACCGATTTTTTAACGAGAAGGACACACACTTTGGACAGTCATAGTCGATACCGAATATCGCTTTAGACTCTCGCCTCTTATCAGCGAGAGCTCGCTGGTAATCAATTTACCTTTCTTCGGCATCTTTTATCGAACGAAACCCATTTTAAAACATTCAAAAATTTGACCGCACTTTTCTCTAGTGCCAATTTCGTTTGATCTTTTTTTGTTCACAGTTGGATCTTCATAATCCCAAAAGGAGTATGACCAATGATTAACGCTTTTGCCATTAACGATTCCCGCTTGCTTCGTATTGATGACGAACCAGCCGATCTCAGCTCTGCCATTTGGTTAGATTTTGCTGGAGCCGACAGGGGAAGAACGTGAAATGTTGCAAGAAGGCTTAGGACAAAGTCTCGCCTCATTCCTCGAATTGGAAGACATCGAAGCATCAGCACGTTTTCTTCGAAGACGAAGACGGCTTGCACTTGCACTCATTCTTCTATTGTGAAGACGAAGAAAACTACGCTGACCTCGCAAGCGTGGCGTTTACTATTCGTGATGGCCGTTTATTCACTCTGCGTGATCGTGAATTACCGGCATTCCGTTTATATCGTATGCGTTCCCGTAGCCAACGCTTATTGGAATGCAATGCGTATGAAGTCTTACTCGACTTATTTGAGACCAAAATTGAGCAATTAGCGGATGTTATTGAAAACGTTTATGCCGATTTAGAAAAATTAAGTCGTGTGATTTTAAACGGTACGCAAGATGAAGCTTTCAATGAAGCCTTAAATACCCTAACAGAACAAGAAGATACCAGTTCTAAAGTGCGTTTATGTTTGATGGATACACAACGCGCGTTGGGTTTCTTGGTGCGTAAAACTCGCTTACCGCCAAATCAGTTAGAACAAGCACGAGAAATCTTACGAGATATCGAATCATTGCAACCGCATAATGAATCATTGTTCCAAAAAGTAAACTTTTTAATGCAGGCGGCAATGGGTTATATTAATATCGAGCAGAATAAAATCATGAAATTCTTCTCGGTGGTGTCGGTTATGTTCCTACCGGCAACACTTGTGGCATCTACTTACGGGATGAACTTTGAATTTATGCCAGAGCTCCATTTTAAATATGGTTACCCAATGGCTATTGGATTAATGATTGGTGCGGCGCTTACGCCTTATATCTATTTTAAACGGAAAGGTTGGTTATAATGGAAATTTCCCAAACTGCATTATTTTTAGGATCGATTATCGATCTGTATTGTTTAGTGTTAATTTTACGCGTATGGCTCCCCTTAGCGAACGTGGATTATTACAATCCTATTTCTCAATTTACGCTGAAATTTACCCAACCGGTTATTGCACCATTACGTAAAGTTTTTCCTGTGGTGAAAAAAGTGGAAACGGCGGCACTGTTTTTAGTCTTCTTGCTTTGCGGACTAAAATCGATTCTCTTTTAGCGGATTAAATCTCAGTTTCTTCTTACTATTGGGCATATTAGGACTAATTAAAAATATCGGTGTGGCAATTTTCTATGTGTTAATCGCCAGTGCAATTTTAAGTTGGTTTAATCGTGGCAATAATCCTGCATTCTATGCGTTATATCAACTTACCGAACCATTATTGAAACCCAATTAAACGCATTTTACCAACTGTAGGGCATGATTGATTTTTTTCACCGATGGTGATCGCCATTATCCTATTATTTTTGAATAATCTCTTTTACGATTACTTTCAGCTTTTATGGGCAATCGCCGCTTAAAGTGCGGTCAAAAATAATATTATTTTTTTCGGGCTGGATTTTCCAGCCCTTATTGTAAATGTGATAAGTAAATTTAGTTATGTCAGCAATCGAACAAACACCTGAAGGACTACGTCTTAAAATCATTCTGCAACCCAAAGCCAGTAAAGATCAAATTGTGGGATTACATGATGATGAACTCAAAATCACGATCACCGCACCACCTGTTGATGGTCAAGCAAATGCTCACTTGCTGAAATTTTTTTGAGTAAAACATTCAAAGGTACCTAAAGAGCTCAATAGTTCTTGAAAAAGGTGAATTAAACCGACATAAACAAGTTTGGATTCCTTCGCCCAAATTAATTCCATCTGAAATTCAAAATCTCTTATAAAATCAGTAAAAAAATCACTGCACTTTCTACCAATTTTCCCCCTGTTTTACGCTATCCTATACCACATTTTATAAAGCAAAAATATGCCGCAAAGTGCGGTCAAAATTTAAGGTGATTTTTCTATGCAACAACATTACCGTCCTGATTTGATTGAACCTGCCGTTCAACAATATTGGGCTGAAAAATAAAGTCTTCAAAGCGATCAAAGATACGTCTAAAGAAAAATATTACTGTCTTTCAATGTTCCCTTACCCATCAGGTCGTTTACACATGGGTCATGTGCGTAACTACACCATCGGTGATGTGGTTTCTCGTTATCAACGTATGAACGGTAAAAATGTTTTACAACCGATTGGTTGGGATGCATTCGGTTTGCCAGCGGAAGGTGCTGCGATTAAAAACAAAACTGCACCAGCAAAATGGACTTACGAAAATATTGAATACATGAAAAAAACCAGCTCAAAATGTTGGGCTTTGGTTATGACTGGGATCGCGAAATTGCGACCTGCCGTCCAGAATACTACAAATGGGAACAATGGTTCTTCACTGAGCTTTATAAAAAAGGCTTAGTTTACAAAAAAACCTCAACTGTAAACTGGTGTCCGAACGATGAAACCGTATTGGCGAACGAACAAGTGCACGAAGGTTGCTGCTGGCGTTGTGACACTCCGGTAGAACAAAAAGAAATCCCACAATGGTTTATTAAAATCACTGACTATGCAGAACAATTACTAGGTGGATTAGACCAACTACCACAATGGCCAGACATGGTAAAAACCATGCAACGTAACTGGATTGGCCGTTCTGAAGGGGTGGAAATTACGTTTGATGTGGCGGATACCGCAGAAAAAATTTCAGTTTATACCACCCGTCCAGATACCTTCTATGGTGTGAGCTATTTAGGTATCGCGGCAGCGCACCCATTAGCAGAATTAGCGGCAGAAAAAAATCCTCAATTGGCTGAATTCATCCGTGAAGCGAAAAATGCCAAAGTGGCCGAAGCAGACCTTGCTACTATGGAGAAAAAAAGGGATGGCAACCGGCTTATTCGCCATTCATCCATTAACCGGTGAAAAAAATTACCAATTTGGGTCGCTAACTTTCGTGTTAATGCACTACGGTACTGGCGCGGTAATGGCGGTTCCAGCGCACGACCAACGCGACTTTGAATTTGCTCAAAAATACAATTTGCCAATTAAACAGGTAATCACACCGCTTGCCGATGAAGAAATTGATTTAACCAAACAAGCTTTCGTTGAGCACGGTAAATTAGTGAACTCTGCTGAGTTTGATGGTTTGGATTTTGATGCTGCATTCAACGGTATTGCGGACAAATTAGAAAAATTAGGCGTAGGTAAACGCCAAATTAACTATCGTTTACGTGACTGGGGCGTTTCCCGTCAACGTTATTGGGGTGCACCAATTCCAATGCTCACCTTAGCAAACGGTGAAACCGTACCGGCACCAATCGAAGATTTACCGATTATTCTGCCGGAAGATGTGGTCATGGATGGTGTGAAAAGCCCAATTAAAGCGGATCCAAACTGGGCAAAAACCACCTTCAACGGTGAACCTGCATTAAAAGAAACCGATACCTTTGATACCTTTATGGAATCGTCTTGGTACTACGCGCGTTACACCTCACCAAGCTATGCTGAAGGCATGTTGGATAAAGAGGAAGCGAATTACTGGTTACCGGTGGATCAATATATCGGTGGTATCGAGCATGCCACAATGCACTTGCTCTACTTCCGTTTCTTCCACAAATTATTGCGTGATGCAGGTTTCGTAAACGAGCGATGAGCCAGCTCAAAAATTATTATGCCAAGGTATGGTATTAGCGGATGCGTTCTACTACACCAGTCCAACCAACGAGCGTATTTGGGTGAGCCCAACGCAAGTGACCCTTGAGCGTGATGAAAAAGGTCGTATCATCAAAGCGACCGATCCGGAAGGTCGTGAATTGGTGCATACCGGTATGACCAAAATGTCGAAATCCAAAAACAACGGTATCGACCCACAAGAAATGGTGGAAAAATACGGTGCAGACACCGTACGTCTCTTCATGATGTTCGCGTCTCCTGCAGAAATGACGCTTGAATGGCAAGAATCTGGCGTAGAAGGAGCAAAACGTTTCTTAGGTCGTGTATGGAATTTGGTGTATGAATACAGTCAAAATCCTGCAAAAACTGCTTTAGATGTGACCGCACTTTCAGCTGACCAAAAATCACTTCGCCGTGATGTGCATAAAACGATCGCGAAAGTGAGCGATGATATTGGTCGTCGTCAGACTTTCAATACCGCTATCGCGGCAGTGATGGAGTTAATGAATAAATTAACCCGTGCACCATTAGAAAGCGAACAAGATCGCGCTGTGATGGCAGAAGCATTAAGTGCAGTCGTGCGCATGCTTTATCCTATCACACCACATATCTGCTTTGAGTTATGGAAAGCTTTAGGTAACGAAAGCAACATCGACCATGCAGAATGGGTGAAAGCTGATGAAGCGGCGATGGTAGAAGATGAAAAACTTATCGTGGTTCAAGTCAACGGTAAAGTACGTGGTAAAGTGACTGTCGCAGCTGATGCGGATGAAGAAACCGTGAAAACGGTTGCATTTGCAGATGAAAATGTGAAGAAATTTACTGACAATACACAAATCGTGAAAGTGATTTATGTACCAGGTAAATTGTTAAATGTGGTGGTTAAACCGCAATAATCCATAAAATAACCGCATTTTATTCCAAGAGTTGCATAAACGACTCTTAAACAAAATAAAGTGCGGTGAATTTTACAGGTAATTTTTATGATGAAATCAATCAAAACGATCTGCTTTGTTGGGGCTACTGTCTTTTTAACTGCTTGTGGTTGGCACTTCGATAATGGTGCGGCTGTTCCTGCAGAATTAAAAAAACAATGGCTCTTGAAAGTAGCGACCCATACAGTGAAATGTCAATGGCAATGCGTAAGCAACTGCTTAGCAACAACGTAAACCTTGTTCCTGCAAAACAAGGTGTGCCAGTGTTGCGTTTAAATAAACAGACTTCAAGCGATAAAGTCGCATCTGTCTTTAAACAAGGCCGTGAAGCAGAAAAAGTACTGACTCTTGATGTTGAAGCAAGTGTACGTTTGGCAAACGGAGAAACCTATCCAATCTCTGCAAAAATCAACCGTACTTTCTTTGATAACTCACGTGCTGCATTAGCAAAATCAGCTGAACGTGATGTGATTTGGAATGATATGCGTGAACAAGCGGCTCGCCAATTAATTAATAAAATGGCCGCCTTGCAACATCAAGTTCAAGGAAAATAATGAACCGCATTTTTCCTGAGCAACTGGCCTCTAACCTGAACAGCCATTTAGCGAAAGTTTATTTCTTGGTTGGGACAGATCCCCTGTTGCTCAGTGAAAGTGAAGATCTGATTCATCAATCTGCTCTTCTTCAAGGTTTTGATGAAAAAAATCAAATCACTATAGATACTAATACTGACTGGCCCGCATTAATCGAGTCCAGCCAGTCTATGGGACTCTTCTTTAATAAGCAAAGTTTTTCATTCTCAATTTACCCGAAAATTTGACCACACTTTTTGCAGAAAAAAACCTTCTGCAATTTATCAGTGGATTAAATGAAGATAGCTTGCTTGTCCTCACCTTGCCTAAATTGTCTAAAGCAGCCGAAAAAAACAAGAGTGGTTTATTCAGGCGAATCAACTTGAGCCACAAGCTATTATCGTGAACTGCCAAACACCGAACTCAGAACAACTTTCTCGTTGGGTGAAGCATCGTACAAAAAAATATGGGGATTATCAGCTGATGAGGAAGCCATTCAATTGCTTTGTTACAGCTATGAAAAACAATCTACTGGCATTGAAAACAAGCATTACAGCTTTTAGATTTGCTTTATCCTGATCACAAACTCACGTATAACCGCGTTAAATCAGTCGTAGAGCAATCTTCTGTTTTTACCCCTTTTCCAATGGATTGATGCATTGCTATCAGGCAAAAGCAAACCGCTCAAAGCGAATTTTACGTGGTTTACAAGCTGAAGATGTGCAACCTGTCATTTTATTGCGTACTTTACAGCGTGAACTACTCACGTTGTTAGAATTAACAAAAACCACAGCTACGCAATCCATCTCTTCAAACATGAGTTTGCCAACACAGACACTCAAAGCGGATTTTGATCGCCTCAAAATTTGGCAGAATCGTCGTCATCTTTATACTGCAGCGATACAACGACTCACCTATCAAAAAGCTCTTTGAAATATTGCAAGAATTAGCAGATATTGAGCGCATAACCAAACAAGAATATGCTCAAGACGTGTGGGTAAAATTGGCAGACTTATCGGTTAAAATTTGTTTATAAAAAAATCTCGGCGTTAACCGAGATTTTTTTATTATTGCGCAATTTTTTTAAATCTTGATACAGATAATTTCGATAGCTATTCACTAAATCCATATCCTCGGAATCTTCTAGCTTACCTTGGCTTAACTGACGCATAGCAATATTCGCTCGCATAAAGTCATCTTTCGGAGATAAACCTGCCACATCAAGTAATACACCACCAACAAAGGCTAAATCTAAGAAATCTTGCTGTTGAACAAAGTCAGTCTTACGATTAGTTCTAACTACAAATTGAGTCACATAATCTGGGTTCGCAAAGTTACCTTTTTTTTCGGTGGAAGCTGATTATCAAAAAGCGACTTGGTGATCACCAAAAATAACCGAATACATAAGGTGTTTCTCGTGATTTTCAAATAATCATTTCAAAGCCTTCGATTGCCTCATTAAGGCTAGCAATGCGATCAATATAATCGTTCAAGCAAGAAATCGCTTTTCCTCCTAAACGTTTACTCGCCAAATTAAAATGATTTGGCATGTTCGTGTTGTAAGGGCCATGCTCTTTCATGGTGAGAACATAAACAAACATGGGCTGTTGTACATTTTCCAATGATGGATGTTGTTTCTGCAGAATCAGTTTGGTGTAATACATCATCTCTTCACTGGTGATGTGCCAGAGATTTTTTTGCTGATTGATGCGGGATAGCCTAAATCTTGTGGTTGCAACATCAAATCAAAACCAAAGTGGTCATAAGCTGGTTTTGCGTTGTAGTTACCTTTTCGTAAAAGGCGATAACGCCACAAAAAAATAGCCTTGCTCACGGATATTTTTAATAAACCCCGTCTGTAAGTGTGGTACAACCGAATAAAACACGCCACTTGCCAAAGCACCAAAATCCGTTGAAGGCACACCAGCAAGGAAAGCAAATTCAGATTTCCACGTTGCGCCGCCCACCGTATGTACGCGCAATGGACTTACAAATGCGGTATCTTCTTGCTTATTAAACATCGAAAATGGCGGGATGGTTTCTGCATCAAAATCAAATTGATGAGGATTCAAGGTTGATTCTTGTAGACACACCACAATATCGGGCTTTTCTGCACTTTCAGTTTTGCTCTCAGCCTTTTCACTTAAAAGTGCGGTCATTTTTTCTTTAAATTTTTGACTATTACCTTCAAATTCTGGCACTTTAAAGAATACGCCACGACAAGACATTGGTAAGTTTAAAAAGACATCTCGACCATCATCTGGCAATGAATCTAGCCAGACTTTTGTCGCATCTGGATCTTTAGAATAATGCCACATTAATGCAAAGCTCATTGCAGCAAGTATTGCTGCGAATACACGAAATCCATTTGAAACACTTTCTACATCTGACCAACCAAATATAGCATAACCCAATAGACCTAATAACCCTAACACGCCGAAAATCGCCCCTTTATAATGTAAGAGGGTTTCCCAATTTCGCCAGTCTGTCACAAGCCAAAAATCTGAAATGAGTAAAGGTTGTTTGTAGTAATGAATTTTCATTCGATGGAATAACATCAACACTACAAAAAGTACAGACGCAAAATTCAGTCCGCGTTGCCATTGACCGGTTCTTGCAAACATAATGCTAAATAATAAAACGAATAACGCAATCGCAAAAAAATACGTCCAACGATAGTGCGAATTGACGATAAAAAAATCACCGTCGCAATAAAAAAATAAACTCAGAAAAAAATACTTGGAATCATAATAAATAAATTTGATTAAATGTTATTTGACACTTTCAGCCACTAAACGCTGAATCAGCTTTAAATTAGCTGGGGGAATTGCCCTGCATCAAGCTCACTTTGTTCAAGCCAAAAACCTTCCTGACCTTCTCGACCAAACGGCTCGCCAATCCATTCAGTGACCAGATAAAAAAACTAAAAATCTAAAAATTTTTGGTTGGATATTCAAATTGAAAAACGTTCGTACAGCTCAGCATTTAAAAATGTGAATGCCAATCTCTTCTTCAATTCTCTTTTTTTAAAGGCTTCTTCAGGGGTTTCATCTGCATCAACTTTGCCACCCGGAAATTCTAATGCTTGCGCAAAATCTTGCCCTTCTAAGCGTTGGGTCAAATATAGCTGCCCAAATTCATTACGAATAATTCCTGCCGCAACTTGAATGATAGGCTTACTCATCGTCTTTCCTTATCTCAAAAGTAGAAAGAGCGGTCATTTTTAGCGGTGTTTTTAAAACACGCAAAAATTTAACCGCTCTTTACCTTAACTAAGCATATCGGGCTTTACTGCCGTGACAATGCTTGTATTTTTTACCTGACCCACAAGGACAAGGTTCATTACGTCCAATATGGCGATCAGAATAGTCCTCGCTTTGAGCTTGCTCTGTATTTTCATCTACAGGTTGATGTGTTAATGCTTCACGTTCAGCCATTTCCTGACGTGCACGTTCCGCTTCTTCAATCTCTTCCTGTGTACGGACTTTCACTCGAGTAAGTGTCGTAATCACATGATGTTTTAAAGAATCCAACATTTCAGTAAACATACGGAAAGATTCTTTTTTGTACTCTTGTTTTGGATCTTTTTGCGCATAACCACGTAAATGGATACCTTGACGTAAATAGTCCATTGCCGCCAAGTGCTCTTTCCAAAGCTCATCAAGAGTTTGTAACATCACACCTTTTTCGAAATGACGCATGGTTTCTTCACCCGCAAGCGCTTCTTTCGCTTTGTATTCATCTTCGGCTTCTTGAATAATGCGCTCACGCAAGTTTTCTTCATGAAGATTGTTATTTTCTTCCAACCAATGTTCAATTGGTAACTCAAGACCAAACTCTTGTGCTAAACGCTCTTCTAAGCCTTTAATATCCCATTGTTCTTCCAATGATTGTGGTGGAATATATTGGTCAATCACATCGTTAAATACATCGCTTCGGATAGCTTTGATAGTCTCTGAAATATCATCGTTATCGAGCAAGTAATTACGTTGTTCGTAAATCGCATGACGTTGGTCGTTAGCCACATCATCATATTCAAGCAAGTTTTTACGACCATCAAAATGGAAAGCTTCCACTTTCGCTTGTGCCGACGCGATCACTTTAGCAAGAAGCTTAGACTCCATCGCTTCGCCTGGTTGAGTGAAGGCTTTACGCATCATATTTAATTTACCTTCATTTAAATAAATACGCATTAAGCCATCTTCTAAAGAAAGGTAGAAACGTGAAGAACCTGGGTCACCTTGACGACCTGAACGACCACGCAACTGGTTATCAATACGGCGTGATTCGTGACGTTCTGTCCCGATAATGTGTAAACCACCGGCTTGCATCACGATCTCGTGATTTTTCTCCCACTCAGCTTTAAGTGCCTCAATTTGCTCTGGAGTTGGGTTCTCTAATTTTGCAGCTTTTGCTTTCCAGTTACCACCGAGGATAATATCGGTACCACGACCCGCCATGTTGGTTGCAATAGTTACTGCACCTGGCGCCCCTGCTTCCGCAACAATTTCCGCTTCTTGTGCGTGGAATTTTGCATTCAATACGTTGTGTTTGATGCCCGCTTTATCTAACGCTTGAGAAAGCATTTCAGATTTTTCAACAGATACGGTACCCACAAGAACAGGTTGATTGCGAGCGACACAGTCTTTAATATCTTCAATAATTGCATTGAATTTGTATTCTTCATTCTCAAACATAACGTCCGTACGATCATCACGAATCATTGGACGATTGGTTGGGATAACGACAGTTTCCAAACCATAAATTTGTTGGAATTCAAAGGCTTCGGTATCTGCGGTACCCGTCATTCCCGCTAATTTGTCATAAAGACGGAAGTAGTTTTGGTAAGAAATCGACGCAACAGTTTGGTTTTCACTCTTAATTTCTACGCCTTCTTTCGCTTCGATCGCTTGGTGTAAACCATCAGACCAACGACGACCCGCCATAGTACGACCAGTATGTTCATCGACGATCACGATCTCGCCATCTTTCACGATATAGTCTACATCGCGCTCAAATAAGGTGTTCGCACGTAATGCCGCCATGACATGGTGTAACAATACAATACGTGCAGGCGAATAAAGTGAATCACCTTCTGGCATTAAACCTTGTTCAATTAACCAATTTTCAACTTTTTCTTGACCACGTTCAGTCAAATACGCTTGTTTGGTTTTAAGATCTAAGGTGTAGTCGCCTTCGCCTGTATATTCTTCCGTATCTTCTTTTTCTTGCTTAATTAAATTCGGAATTAATTTATTTACCGCAATATAAAGCTCAGAGCTGTCTTCTGCCTGACCCGAAATAATCAATGGTGTACGCGCTTCATCAATTAAGATAGAGTCCACTTCATCCACTAAGGCATAGCCTAAATGACGTTGGAAACGCTCTTCTTTAGAATGCGCTAAGTTATCACGAAGGTAATCAAAACCTAGCTCGCTGTTTGTCGCGTATGTAATATCTGCCGCATAAGCTTCACGTTTTGCTTCAGGCGGTAAACCAGGGATATTCACCCCAACAGTCATACCTAAGAATTCAAATAATGGGCGGTTAGTTTCCGCGTCACGACGTGCTAAGTAATCATTCACTGTCACAACGTGTACGCCTTTACCTTCCAACGCCATCAAATAACAAGGCAAGGTTGCGGTTAAAGTTTTACCTTCACCCGTACGCATTTCTGCGATACAACGGTTTGTTAGCACCATACCACCGATTAATTGCACATCGAAATGGCGCATACCGAGTACACGTTTCCCTGCTTCACGCACGGTAGCAAACGCTTCAGGTAAAAGTTGTTGTAAGGTTTCACCATTAGCTAAACGGCTACGGAATTCTTCTGTTTTTGCTCTTAATTCATCATCACTTAATGCTTCAAAAGCGGGCTCCATTTTGTTGATTTTCGCAACTTGTTTTCTTAATCTGCGTAAAATACGTTCGTTACGGCTGCCAAAAATTTTTGTTAAAAAACTCATAATTTCTCTTTCAAATAAAAAATAAAAAGGATCATCCGATTAAAAAATCGGCTCGTTCAAATATAAAAGGAAAAATTAAATGATAGCTGGACCGGCGCGAATAGGAGCAAAAACAGGAAACTCTGCCGCGATAAAGTGCGGTTGAATTTTTTCGTGTTTTTGATTGGAATGGGTTTTGTGATTTGTTGGCTGAGGTTGAACCTGCAATGCTTGACGAATTTCACGCACTGCAATCAACATATGTTGTTCAGATGATGTTTGGTAATTTTCACCGCTCATATTTGATGAAGGCGGCGCCTCCAATCCCTGAGCAACAGGTAAAGCAAAAATCGCAATCATGCTTAACAGCAACTGCGACCAGAAATTTGTTTTACCTTTGTTTGATTTCATCATCTTATTGTCTCTGACAAAATTTGTGTGTATTGTATCGGAAATTCAACGTAAAGTCATTATTGGGGTATTTTTGTGGAAAACAAGCATGAGCGTTATCAAAAAGCCATGAATATTATTGATGTGCTGGAAGGATCTCAATTTGCCAAAATCATGCAGAAAGGGTTAATGTTGAATGAACTGAACCAAAACATCAGCCGCCTTTTTCCTCAAGAATTTAAAGGACTTTTTCGTTTAGGCTCCATTACGAATGGAAAACTCTTTATCGAAGTTAAAAAGTGCAGTCGTTCGCCAAAGGGATTTTATTTCGACAAAGCGAATTACTCGCGGCAATTCAACCTACCTATCCCGAAGTAAAAGGTTTTGAGATTAAAATTAATCCTGAATTAACCTGCTAAGCTAACCTTTAAAGATGGCGATTAATTCTTTTACTTTAACTCGTTTTTCTGAAGATTGGCTAATTGAGCGCTGTACTTTAACGCGTTTAAATTTTGCCCCTTTATAAATCTCACGCGTAAATTTCGTATCGTGGTTAGAAATCACAACAGAAATTTGCTTTTCTTTTTGCGCTTTCTTTTGCGCACTCCGCTAAATTCTTTTGATGTTCAAGACCAAAAGCATTTCCCGCATATCCAGTAAAATTAGTATCTTGCGGAAGCGGTGCATAAGGCGGATCACAATAGATCACACTGTGCTTATCTGCTAATTCGAACGTTTGTTGAAAATCAGCACATAAAAAGACCGCACTTTGTGCTTTATGAGCAAAATAGCGCAATTCATCTTCGGGGAAATAATGGGTTTTATAAGCCCCAAAGGGCACATTGAACTCATTTTTACTATTATAACGGCACAAGCCATTAAACCCAAAACGGTTCAAATAAAGGAACAACACGGAGCGATCGAAAGGATCAGTTGATTGATTAAAAGCATCTCGCTGTGCGTAATAATACTCGGCTGTATTCGCATTTTCAGCGAAGAAAATTGGCTTACAAGCCTCAATATAGGCATCCACATTTTCTTTGACGATATTAAACAAGTTAATTAAATCAGGATTAATATCCGCCAAAATATAACGTTCAAAATGGGAATTTAAAAAAACAGCGCCCGCGCCAACAAAGGGTTCAATCAAACACTGTTTTCTTTTTGGGAAGACTCGGTTGAGATCGTCCGTTAAACGAAATTTACCGCCCGCCCATTTTAAAAACGGGCGGTGTTTAATTCGAGGTTTCGTTTTGTTATTTTTTGGACGCAACATGAGAGCAATGACAGTTAGTCATGTTGTGTGCAACGCTCAATGGCGTTTAGCACAAGAGATTTGTCAGTATCAGTCGCCACGTAGGCTTGACCAAGCGCTTTTAGCAACACAAGACGCAACTTGCCTGCCAACACTTTTTTATCACGTATCATGTGCGGTAAATAATCGTCTGGCTGCATGGTATCAGGCGAAACAGTCGGTAAATTAGCGCGCGCTAAGAGTTTTTCTAAACGTGCAACATCTTCAAAAGAAAGATCGCCTAATTGTTCAGATAACACCGCTGCCATCATAGTTCCAGCTGCAACAGCTTCACCATGTAACCAGTTTCCATAGCCTAAATGTGTTTCGATCGCATGACCAAAAGTATGACCGAGATTTAATAATGCACGATCGCCTTTTTCAGTTTCATCGCGTGCAACAACATCGGCTTTGATTTGACAACAACGCGCAATGCAATGCTGCAGTGAATGTTGATTTAATGCAACTAATTCATCAATATGCGCTTCAAGCCATTCAAAAAAGGCATAATCTAAAATCGCCCCATATTTAATAACTTCCGCAAGTCCCGCATTTACTTCACGTTTTGGCAAGGTATTGAGTGTAAGGGTGTCAATGATCACCGTAGAAGGTTGATAAAACGCCCCAATCATATTTTTGCCTAACTCATGATTAACGGCAGTTTTGCCACCAACAGAAGAATCCACTTGGGCTAATAATGTGGTAGGAATTTGAATAAAACGCACACCACGCTGATAACTCGCTGCAGCAAAACCTGCTATATCACCAATCACGCCACCACCTAATGCAATAATCATGGTATCTCGGCCATGATTATGCTTTAAAAGTGCGGTAAAAATGAGGTTTAAAGAATCTAGCGTTTTATATTTTTCTCCATCAGGCAATAATACCGATTCAACCTGACAACCGATTTTTTCTAAGGTTTGTGTAACTGGCTCAAGATAATATTGTGCGACAGTTGGATTAGTCACAATCATCACTTTATCCCCTTTTTTCAGCGGATAACAGGTTTCATCTTTTAAGTAAACCTTCGCCAATATAAATGGGATAACGACGTTCTTTTAATTCAACATTTACGCACAACATTTTTAATCCTTAGAGTGAACCGTTTAAGCCGTTTAGATTATCAATTAAATCAACAATTTGATTAACCATTACTTTGGCATTTTGCTCATCTGTTGGCAAAGTAATATCTGCAATTTCTTCGTATAACGGATTGCGTACTTTGGCTAAATCTTCCAACACTTGGCGCGGGTTATCCGTTCCTTGTAATAAAGGACGTTTTTTATCACGTTGCGTACGTTGATATTGTTTATCTACTGAGGTTTCTAAATAAATCACAATACCACGAGCAGAAAGATAATTACGATTTTCTTTTGACATCACTGCTCCACCACCAGTGGAAAGCACAACGCCTTGTAATTGGGTTAATTCATTGATAATACGCTCTTCACGCTTACGAAAACCTTCTTCGCCTTCTAAATCAAAAAAATCCAGCTAATGTCGGCTCCCGCACGTTCCTCAATTACTGCATCTGAATCGACAAAATCCATATTCAGTTGCTGCGCAAGCTGACGGCCAATAGTGCTTTTTACCTGCGCCCATCGGTCCTACTAAAAAAATATTACGTTTTTTTCAGCCATTGTTATTCTTCTAACTTAAATAATGTCCAAATTAATCTTTCCTAATAAAAACTGGCCACCTGAAAAAAATGGTAGCCCGAAAAGATCACCCAAAAAAATAATGGGAATTATCGCAATAAATCCCCCTATGTTTCAACCTTTAGCAGGAATTTATTTTTAAAGAGAGGTCAGTTTTTTTAGGGATTTTTTTATGAATGATAAAGTCAAATAGAGCATTGAGATAAAACATCCTAAAATTTAACCGCACTTTACAAACGAAAAAGGCTATTCAAACGAATAGCCTTTTTCTTTTTATCTATTGTTAGTTATTATAGATAACCAAACAAGCTTGTGAAAATGTAACCAAAGATACATGAAGTGATTACACCGATTAAGCCCGGTAAAATAAAGCTGTGGTTAATTACAAACTTACCGATATGTGTTGTACCTGAACGGTCGAATTGGATTGCTGCAAGGTCACTTGGGTAAGTTGGTAAAATGTAGTAACCGTAACAAGCTGAAGCAAAGGCTAAGATAACAGCTGGATCAACTCCGATACCTAAAGCAAGTGGAACGAATGCAACTAATGCTGCCGCTTGTGAGTTTACGAATTTAGAAATTAATAACAACATCACGGCGTAAGTCCAAGGATGCGCTTTTACTACATCTCCAAGTGCTGCTTTCATCATTGGTGTGTGAACAGTAAACATAGTTTCTGCCATCCAAGAAATCCCGAATACGGCCACTAACGCAATCATACCTGAACGGAAAATTTCATTTTTACTGATTTTGACCTGCATCAGTTTTCGTAAAGATAACAATTAATGCACCCGCTAATAGCATGAAGATTTGAATAACGTGAACCATACTTAAATTCACTTTTTTCTTCGCAGTGTCTTTTAATACGATTGAAGCGTTATCAATCGTTTCAGTTTTATCTCCCGCTGTAATTACAACACTGTTATCTTGAGCGGTAATTGTTTGAGCAACTTCACCTTTATCGTTATAAATTGCAACGTTATTGTAGGCTGTTTTTGCTTTTGCTTTGCTGTCTTTAACATCAAGAACGACTGAACCGTCTTTCGCTAACGCAACGATTTTACCGTCTTTAACATTAAAGGTTTTCACAGCTTTATCAGCAGAAACGATTTCAACCACTTGAGCTGGTGCTGATTTTTCAAAGGCTGGGCGTAAATCTTTAAAGTAACCTAATAGCGCTACCACTAAAATCGCACCAAAGAAGATCCACATCGCATTCCAGCTAGATTGTGGCAATTTTTTGTCTAACAATGATGTGCTATCACCATAAACATATTTTTTGAATTCGGGATCTTTTAATTTCTCTTGGAATTCTGGGTCTTTATCTAAATCTTTACCACGGAACCAACTGAAAATACCGATAGCTAATACACCACAAAGGGTTGAAGGCACAGTAATTTTTAATAAATCTAAATAGCCATCAAAACCTGCTAATGGGGTTTTAGCATTCACTAAGAATGTGGTTAAAGTCACTACTGCTACAGAAACTGGTGACGCAATGATACCCATTTGAGAAGCTATTGAACTTGCCGCCATTGGACGTTCAGGACGAATATCATTTTTGATCGCGATATCATAGATGATTGGCAACATGGTATAAACCACGTGACCTGTACCACATAAAATGGTTAAGAAACAGGTTACAAACGGCGCCAAAATACTGACATATTTCGGGTTACGACGAAGCATTTTCTCCGCGATTTGTAACATGACATCTAAACCACCACTGGCTTGTAATGTTGCTGATGTCACCACCACCGCAAGGATGGTTAACATAACATCGATAGCTGGCTTACCTGGTTCAATACCAAAGCCGAAAACAAGAACAATTAAGCCTACTCCACCGAGCATACCCAGTGCGATACCACCTTTTTTTGCCCCGTAAAATAAACAGATAAGAACAATAGCAAGCTGAATCGCAAACTGGCTACCTTCACCTAGGTTCATTAGAAAATCCATAAGATACTCCGAATCATTTTTATGGTTAATTAGAAAAAAATTTGGACCAAATATTAGCACTAAAAATTAACTCATAATAAGTATTTTTTTAGGGTAAATTTTGTTTTAAATCAAAAAAATAGGGGAACCAAACAATAAAAAGCAAATCTGAGAAAGATTAAATAAAAGGAAAGTGCGGTCGGAAATTTAAGAGAGTTAGATATATTTTTGTTTTATTTAAAGATAAAGAATTTAGAAAAGAAATTTAAAAGAAAAAAATTAGGCGACCTAAAAGATCGCCCAACTTAAAAATTACTGATTGTTTTGAACGTAGTCAATCGCAGATTGAACAGTTGTGATTTTTTCAGCTTCTTCATCAGGAATTTCGATATCGAATTCTTCTTCTAAAGCCATTACTAATTCAACTGTATCTAAAGAGTCCGCACCTAAATCTTCAACGAAAGAAGCTTCTGGTTTTACGTCTTCTTCTTTAACACCTAATTGTTCAACGATGATTTTTTTCACGCGTTCTTCAATACTCATTTGTTTTTCCTATTGTTGTTTTAACTCATTTAAGAGCGGTTAGTGTATGCATTTTTGATAAAGTTGCAACTATTTCTTAGGTGGTCGCACCACAAAAAAACAGGCAATGTAAAAACACATACAGAGAAAAAGTTACATTGCGGTTGGGATTTTATCATTAACTAAACTGCTTTGCTATATTTTATAGACAAAATCCCAGATATATATGCCCTAAAGGGTTAGCTCATATATAAGCCGCCATTCACATGTAATGTGGTACCGGTAATATAAGCCGCATCGTCAGAAGCTAAAAACGCTACCGCTTTTGCGATATCTTTTGGTTCACCTAAACGGCCTGCCGGTACATTACCAAGAATACCTGCTTTTTGTTCTTCAGTAAGCACTTCCGTCATATCTGTTGCGATAAAGCCGGGTGCTACAACGTTTACGGTAATGCCACGTGATGCCACTTCTTTCGCTAAACCTTTAGAGAAACCAATCAAGCCTGCTTTTGCTGCACAATAGTTAGATTGACCTGGGTTACCCATTGAACCCACCACTGAACCAATAGTAATGATACGCCCGAAACGTTTTTTCATCATGGAACGTAACATTGCTTTAGAAAGATGGAATACAGAAGTTAAGTTGGTTTGCATAATATCGAACCATTCTTCATCTTTCATACGCATTAATAAATTATCACGAGTGATACCTGCGTTATTCACAAGGATATCAATATCACCAAATTGTTCTTTAATTTGTTCTAATACGGCATCAATACTTTCTTTGTCTGCCACATTTAATACTAAACCTTTACCTTTATCACCAAGGTAAGCAGAAATGGTATCAGCACCTTTTTCAGAGGTTGCGGTACCAATTACAAATGCACCTTTTGATGCTAATTCTTCTGCAATTGCGCGACCAATACCACGTGTTGCACCTGTTACTAATGCGATTTTATTTTGCATTCTTAATCCTCTTTTATGCTAATAATGCTTCAACAGCATCTAATGATGCCACATCATTTACTGATGTTGCTTGTAATTCTGCCACGATACGTTTTGTTAAACCGTTTAATACTTTACCTGGGCCGATTTCAACTAAAACCTCTACGCCATCTTGTGTCATTTTTTCAACGGTTTCAGTCCAACGAACTGGGCTATATAATTGACGAATAAGTGCGGTACGAATTTCTGCACTTTCTGTTTCCGCTTCAACATCTACGTTGTTTAATACTGGTGTTGCTGGCGCATTAAGCGTAATACCTTCAAGTGTTACAGCTAATTGATCCGCAGCAGGTTTCATTAATGCGCAATGTGAAGGAACACTTACCGCTAATGGTAAAGCACGTTTTGCGCCCGCTTCTTTACATAATGCAGCAGCACGTTCAACTGCCTCTTTCGCTCCAGCAATGACTACTTGACCTGGTGAGTTAAAGTTTACTGCAGAAACCACTTCACCTTGCTCTGCTTGTTTACATGCATTGATAATCGCTTCATTGTCTAAACCAATAATCGCATACATTGCACCAGTACCTTCTGGTACTGCTTGTTGCATTAATTTACCGCGCAATTCGACTAATTTAATCGCATCTTTAAAATCAATGACACCTGCGCAAACTAATGCTGAATATTCACCTAAACTGTGACCAGCCATCACACTTGGTTGGAATTGTGGGTATTTCTTGCCATACACGGAAGATCGCAACGGATGCCGCTAATAATGCAGGCTGAGTTTGCCAAGTTTTATTTAATTCTTCTGCCGGACCTTGTTGAACCAAGTTCCATAAATCATAACCAAGGGCTTCTGATGCTTGTTTAAACGTCTCAGTGACTACCAGATATTCGTTAGCAAGATCAGCTAACATGCCAACAGCTTGAGAACCTTGTCCTGGAAAAACCATTGCGAATTTTTTCATGTTTTCTTCCTATTTCTTCATCGTTTAAATGTTGAAAGTGCGGTCAAATTTAACCGCACTTTTAAAATTCTGTCGGGATTCTAACAAAATAATTAGAATCGCACCAATGCTGAACCCCAAGTCCAACCACCGCCAAAAGCTTCGAGTAGAAGCAATTGACCACGTTGAATTCGGCCATCTCGTACCGCTTCATCTAAAGCCGTTGGTACAGTCGCCGCACTGGTATTGGCTGTTCGATCAAGCGTTACCACCACTTGCGACATATCCATCTCTAATTTTTTCGCTGCCGCTGTGATAATACGTAAATTCGCTTGATGTGGTACAAGCCAGTCGATATCTGTTTTTTGGAGATTATTAGCAGAAAGGGTTTCTTCCACCACATTAGAAAGCTCACGCACCGCTAATTTAAAGGTTTCATTACCTTGCATTTCAATATAGCCAGATTTCTCTACGCCACGTTCAGCTTGTGGAAGTAGCAATGCCGCATTGTTATCTGGCGATGCATGTAAATGCGTTGAAATAATGCCTTCTTGCTCTGACGCTTCTAAGATCACTGCTCCCGCACCATCACCAAATAACACGACAGTACTACGATCAGTTTCGTCTAATTTACGCGAGTTAAGATCTGCTCCAATGACAAGGGCTTTTTTCACGCTACCTGAACGAATAAATTTATCCGCTACACCTAAAGCATAAACAAAACCGGTACAAGCCGCTGCTAAGTCAAAAGAAATCGCATCTTCAATGCCTAATAAACCTTGAACTTGGCAAGCTGAACTTGGATAAGCGTGAGAACCACTGGTTGTTGCAACGATGATCAACTCAATTTCTTGAGGATCAAGATTGGCCATTTCAAGCGCTTTTTTTGGCTGCTTCACATCCCATTGTTGCGACAGTTTCATCTGCTGCTGCAATACGACGTTCACGAATGCCCGAACGCGTCACGATCCATTCATCTGAAGTATCAACCATTTTTTCCAAATCCGCATTGGTACGAATGTGGCTCGGCAAATAGCTACCGGTGGATAAAATTCTACTATTCATCATATCAAAACTTATTAATTAATAACGTTGTAAACCCGCCAAGATTTTTTGTGGAATTTGCAAACGCGCTTGCAAAGCGGCATCCGCAATTGCACGAGCAAATGCATCCACATTTGCGCTGCCATGACTTTTCACCACAACAGCCGTTAATCCGAGTAAAGATGCCCCATTATATTCATCTGGGTTAATGCGTTTCAAGCGATGATAAGCATCCTTAAAGAAAAAACGCAGAATAAATTTGGCAAATGATTTAAAAATAGGCTGTTTTTCTTTTCCTTTCAGAAGAGATAACAGATTCTTAGCTGCCCCTTCAAGGGTTTTTAATGCAATATTTCCCGAAAACCCATCACTCACGATTACATCAGCCACGCCATTTAATAACAAGTTACCTTCAATAAAGCCGGTATAATTAAGTGCGATCGATTTTTCTAATAAATTCGCAGCTTCACGGATGGATTGATTCCCTTTAATTTCTTCCACACCAATATTGAGTAAGGCAATGCGTGGATAAACTAAGTTCAATCGGTTTTCGGCAAAGATCGAGCCCATGACGGCAAATTCATAAAGATTTTGAGCAGAACATTCTACGTTTGCGCCTAAATCTAACATCACGGTTTTATCACCCGTCATCGACGGTAATAAGGATACCAACGCCGGGCGTTGAATCCCCTCTAAAGGCTGTAAGAGAACCTTTGATAATCCCATCAATGCCCCTGTATTTCCTGCGCTGACACAACCTTGCGCTTCTCCTTTCTGAACCATTTCAATAGCTAAACGCATCGACGTGCCTTTGCTATGACGCAATGCATGAGAAATACCTTGATTGTTATCAATAGCCTTCGTGCAATGATGAATTTGAATACGTTCTAAAAGGGAAGAAGGGGCATTTTCCAGTAAGGGGGAAATTTGTTGGCTATCGCCAAACAGCACTAAAGAGAGCATTGGATCTGCTTCCAACGCTGAAAGAGATGCGGGGATAGTAATACGGGGACCAATGTCCCCGCCCATCACATCTAACGCTAAGGTTAGACGGTTCAAGTGAATACCTTATAAGTAAAATTACTTATTGATCACTTTGCGACCACGGTAGTAACCGTCAGCAGTTACGTGGTGGCGTAAGTGAGTTTCACCGCTTGCTTTATCCACTGATACTGCAGCAGTAGTTAATGCATCGTGTGAACGACGCATATCACGACGTGAACGAGATTTTTTGTTTTGTTGAACAGCCATTGGCTATACTCCTAAATTTAATTTACTTTTGCTTTAAATTAGCTAATACAGCGAACGGGTTCGGTTTTTTTGCCAATTCTTCAGGCAATTCGCCAAAAACCTGTTCGTGCGCGGACACTTCACAGTGTTCAGATGAATGCATTGGGACAAGCGGTAGAGCTAAAATAAGTTCGTCTTCCACTGCACCAAGTAAATCTATTTCGCCAAACTCATTAAATTCGATTGGCTCATAAATTTCCGGCAAGTCATCAGCCTGATCCCAATTAGCCACTGGACTATACATAAAATGACATTCCAATGTTTGTTTGAATGGCTCGCCACAACGTTGACACTCTAATTCAACATCAACTTGTACTTGCCCTTTCATCACCACTAATTTGTGGATCAATATAAAACGATAATGTTACCTGTGCATCGCTGAGCACTTTCCCCGTAGATTCAGCTAAACGCACTAACTGACTAGCGGTATAATAACCATCATAATCAATTCTTTGTTGAGCGTCTTTAACTGGATCAACGGTTAGGGGTAGTTTTACCTTTTTGCATAGGGTGCGAATATTACCTGTTGTCAATAAAATAGTCAAAGGAAATTCGCACTAATTATGAGAAAAAGTTCAATCGCTATCTAAACTCTCTCAAGATTTACACCTTTACAAAGTGCGGTCATTTTTTCCTGTGTTTTACTCGACATGCTCACTCAAGAAGCCACCACTTTGGTGTTTCCAAAGGCGAGCATAAAGTCCATTTTGTTCGAGCAATTCTGCGTGAGTCCCTTGCTCGACAATTTGCCCTTTATCTAATACGATTAAACGATCCATTGCTGCAATAGTGGATAAACGGTGAGCTATGGCAATAACTGTTTTATTTTCCATCATTTTGTCGAGACTTTCTTGGATCGCCACCTCTACTTCTGAATCTAGCGCACTGGTCGCTTCATCCAAGAGTAAAATTGGCGCATCTTTTAACATAACACGCGCAATAGCAATACGCTGGCGTTGCCCCCCCGACAGTTTCACTCCTCGTTCACCGACATGAGCATCATAGCCTTTTCTACCTTGTGCATCGCTTAAATAAGGAATGAAGTCTGCCGCTTCCGCACGTTTAGCCGCATTGATCATTTCTTCCTCTGTCGCAGTTGGGCGACCATAAATGATGTTATCGCGGACAGAACGGTGTAAAAGTGAAGTATCTTGTGTTACAAGACCAATCTGACTACGAAGACTTTCTTGGCTTACATCTAAAATATTTTGACCATCAATGGTAATTGAACCTTCTTGCGCTTCATAGAAACGTAGAAGCAAATTCACAATGGTTGATTTGCCCGCACCAGAACGCCCAATTAAGCCCACTTTTTCGCCTGGTTTGATGGTGAGATTAAAATGGTTAAGCAATGGTTTATTCGGATCATAAGCAAACGAAATATCATTAAATTTGATCTCGCCTTGTTTCACTTCTAGTGGAACACAATCAGGTTTATCAACAATAGTATGCGGTTTGGTCAACGTCGCCATACCATCATTCACCGTCCCGATATTTTCAAATAAACGTGCCGATTCCCACATAATCCAGCGGGAAAGACCATTTACACGTAACGCCATAGCAGTTGCAGTCGCCACTGCTCCCACGCCTACTTGACCGTTTTGCCATAACACCACACCTAAAATTGCAGTGCTTAACGTTAAGAAGATATTGGTTGCATAAGTTAAGGTGTCTAATGAACTCGCTAAACGCATTTGTGCATGCACGGTGACCATAAATTCTTCCATGGAACGTTTTGCATAATTCGCTTCTCTCGCATCATGTGAAAATAGTTTAACCGTTGCAATATTTGAATAAGCATCCGTAATACGACCCGTCATGAGAGAGCGCGCATCGGCTTGTCGTTGTGCTGTTTTCGCTAAGAGTGGAATAAGCAAACGTAAAATAGTCACAAAGGCCACAATCCATAAGAAAAACGGCACTAAAAACCAGGTATCTAAAGCCGCAAGTACCAAGCCTGAAGTAATAAAATATACGGCAACATACACCAACATATCCGCAATGGTCATGACGGTATCACGCACAGCAAGGGCAGTTTGCATCACTTTCGCCGATACACGACCCGCAAATTCATCTTGGTAGAAACTTAAGCTTTGCCCTAGCATCAAACGGTGGAAATTCCAACGCAAACGCATTGGAAACACCCCTTGTAACGTTTGTAAGCGTACATTCACGCCCACGAATGACCATACAATACTGAAAATGAGCAAGGCTGCCATACCCGCGAGCAAATGCCCTTTTTCTTGCCAAAGCGTGGTTGGCGTATAAGCGCCTAGCCAATCCACCAATAATCCCATAAATTGGAAAAGCAAGGCCTCCATTACACCAGTACCAACCGTCAATACCGCGAGTAAAAAGATCCAGCCCTTCATGCCATCAATGCTTGACCAAATAAAACGGAACAAGCCTTTTTCAGGCGTCGTTGGATTGCTTTCCGGATAAGGATTTAAACGGTTTTCAAACCATGAAAATATTTTATTAAACATAACAATACCTTAAAAAATTAAAGGCGACAGTGCCGCCTAAAGTGCGGTCATTATAGCGTAAGTTTTTGAACGATGGGCTAGGGTTTTTGCGAAATTGACTCGGTGAAAACCCATAAATTGCTTTAAATGCCTTACTAAAATGTGCTTCGGATTGATACCCCTACTTCAAGAGCGATTGCTAAAATGGTCTTTTGCGTATTTTTCAATAAAACAGCCGCCATTTCTAACCGCACTTGTGTGAGAAATTTTCCTGGTGGCATCCCGAGTTGCTGTTGAAAGATCCGCATAAAGGTCGCTCGGGACATGGAAGCCAGCTCTGCTAATTGCTCAATATTCCAATCTAATTGAGGTGAAAACAGGATTTTTTCAAGGACTTGATTCAGTCTTTTATCCTGCAACGCGGCTAATAAGCCTTGATTGAGCAAACCTATTTGCTGAGCATGACGCAAAATATAAATAAACAACACGTTTGATAATGCATCAATCACCGATTTTGTGCCTTGCGCCGGTTTCTCGGCTTCTTGTAAAAAAAGTGAAACTAAAGGCTGCACAGGTGTATTTTGTAGCGAAAGATGCAAATAGTCTGGCAATGAATCAATTAATAATGACGGTTTTTGGTAATAAAATGTCCCACAAAACATCTTCAGATCGGGCGTACCTGCTCCTATTTGATGAACATGAAAAAGTGCATTTGATTGCGCTCTCTGTAGACTATTCTCTCTTTTTTGTTGAGAACTACCCAAAAAGTGCGGTCGATTTTGAGGGAGAAAAAAGAGATCGCCTTTCTTCAAATGAAACTGTTTTCCCGCCAAGGTTACCCAGCACTCACCTTGCTCGATTAAATGAAATAAACCTTGATATTCCGCCGCATCTGGCTGATGTTCAACTTGCCAATCCCCTTGAAACAAGCAGCGAATATTGATTTCCCCGCGCACTTGTGCCAGTTGTGTTAATTTATCTAAATAATCCATTGTGAGATTTTCCGTCTAAAAGTTAAGACAATTTGACAAGTATCATACGCTAATCTGCTTATAATTCCTCTCGAAATTTGAACTAAATTTAAGGAGAAAAACAATGTTTGCAGATTGGAAAAATGATGTAGCACACGTTAAAAAATCATTCGGTGCATTAGGTAAAAAATACCCTAAAATGTTACAAGCTTACGGCGCATTAGGTGCGGCGGCGGCAGAAGGTAACGTATTAGATGCCAAAACCCGTGAATTAATTGCATTAGCAGTTGCCGTAACAACACGTTGTGAAAGCTGCATTGGCGTGCATGCTGATGAAGCGGTGAAAGCAGGTGCAACTGAAGAAGAAGTGGCAGCAGCATTAGCGATGTCTATCGCATTAAATGCAGGTGCAGCTTACACCTACTCTCTTCGTGCATTAGAAGCTTACAACGCACAAAAAGGCGAATAATTCGCAAGGAACTTTATGATTCTTTTAGCCCTCATTTGAGGGCTTTTTTATCTCTAAAATTAACCGCACTTTAAAATAAATTCAAAGCTCTCATCTGAGCCACCACTTGCTCTACCTGAATTTCAGCCATTAAATTTTTACCTTTTAATTTGGTCGCCCAAGGCAATTCACTTGAAGGTTTTCCTTGTTCTTTTTGCACATTTTCTTCATATACTGACACCACATTATCCAGATTATGATAAGGTGCGGTGCGCAATGGATTGTGATAAGCATACAATCCAATAACCGGCGTACCTTGCGTGGTCGCAATATGAGCAGGACCAGAATCAGGCGAGATCACTAAATTTGCTTGATGAATTAATGCGGCAAGTTGTTTCAAACTGGTTTTTCCAGAGGCATCAACTGGTTGAAAATTACAAAGTGCGATAATTTTTTTCACCATGTCTAATTCGCGTTTTGCTGGTGAGCTACAAAAAATTACATTCACATTATGTTGATGAGCAATATTTGCTACTTCCACATAACGCTCAACCAACCAATCTTTCTCGGCTTTACTGGAGCAAGGAGAAATAATCAGATTTTTGCGTGTAGGATCAATAAACTGTTTGGCGTATTCTCGATCTGCATCAGAGATCGCCAATTGCCAAGAAAGCATCTCTGCCGGTGGTACACCAAGATAATCAGCAAAAGCCATGAAACCGTCTAGCACATGAGGCGTTTCCGGATCTTGAACTCGACGGTTTACAAATAACCACTGCCCTTCTCGAGAACGTTTTTTGCCAAACCCAATTTTATATTTCGCTTGAATACCAAGAGAGATAATCGAAGCACGAAATGCCGTCTGCATATTCAAAAGCGCATCAAATTGATTGTTTTTCAAAAACATCCATAAATTCCACACGCCTTTCCAACCGCTCTTTTTATCGTAAGGAACAAGCTCAACACCTTCAATACCAGAAAGCAAGCCCATTTCAGTTTTCCCCACAATCCACGTTAATTTGGTTTGCGGCCAATACCGTTGAATATGCTGCACCACAGCAAGTGCATGACAAACATCACCCACCGCAGACAAACGCAAAATACAAAGTGATTTAGGAGGTGAAGTAAAAAGTGGAGAATGGAACATTTGAATTCCTCGTGCATTTAATTTCTGTCTATTAACCCAAAATAATTTAATGAAAACAAAGGGCGAATTTATTTAATTCGCCCTTTTATTTATCTAGATTGCTACTTTTTAGGACCTAATCCTTCCGCAACAATATGCCCGTTCACATAGTGCTTAGTAAAGATAACGTTACCATCTTTATCAAAAATATTTCCACATTCCTTGCTCTACGCCATTTTTTAATTCGCCTTGCGAGATAAGTGTTCCTGATTCATCATAATATTTAGTTGTTTTGACGCCATTTATTTCAACCACCTCCGATTTTATATTACCGTTAGGATGAAAAGTCTGATTCTCTATTGTTGAACGAATATACGCCGTAGCAGAACCAATACAAAAAAGTGCTAAAACCGTAAATAGAGGTTTTTTCATAGCTAATTTCCTCATATTAAATAGAGAGTCATCAAAAATAATTTCTGGAAAAAAAGTGTAACCTAACAAAATAAATATGTAAAATAGTGCTTTTTCACTTCTATTCATTTTATAACATAAAATCACACTGCAAGCGGTAAAATTCTGCGAAAATTTTACGAATTAACAAAATACAGATATCTCACTACTTATGTGATCTGCTTTACAACTTTGACATAAAAATAAGATGAAAAAGCTTGTAATGCTAGAAAAATCAGCGTATTTAAAAGTAGAATGAGGGCATTTTCTATAATTAGGTTCAACTAAAAATGCTTGAATTCCAACAAGATAATCAATTCTTTCTTTTTAATCTCACGGAAAAAAACCAACAGAGCCAGCTTCATTTTTTGAATCGGCTTTTTGGGAAAAACAACAACGTATTACCGGCTCAGCCAAAGGACGTGGTACAACCTACTTCCTGAATACAAAAGATCTGTTTGGGGTAAACACTGCCCTTCGTCACTATTATCGCGGCGGTTTATGGGGAAAATTCAACAAAGATCGCTATCGTTTTCAATCATTGAGTGAAACTCGCAGCATGGCTGAATTTCAGCTTTTAACTCAACTCCATCAAGCAGGCGTTGCCGTACCTAAACCGATTGCTGCTCGTGTTAAAAAAGGCAAATTAGGGATTTGTTACCAAGCGGATATCTTGATAGAAAAGATCGAAAATGCCCAAGATCTGACCGCACTTTTACAAATTCAACAACTATCGAATGATATCTGGCAAGCCATTGGTAAATTAATTCGTCAGTTGCATGATTTGCAAATTTGTCATACGGATCTCAACGCTCACAATATTCTTGTTCAACAACTCGAAAATGAACAAAAATGTTGGCTCATTGATTTCGATAAGTGCGGTCAAAAATCAGGAGATTCTTGGAAACAAGGCAACTTGGAAAGATTACACCGCTCTTTTGTCAAAGAAGTCGGCAGAATGAATATTCAATTCAGTGAAGAAAATTGGGCTGAATTGTTGAAAGGTTACAATCACTAAAACTAGCAAAAAACAAACCGCACTTTTGTGCGGTTTGTTGCATTTTAAGCTTCAGGCTCTTCTAATTCTTCATACTTAGGTTCAGTACTTAAAAATAATCTCTTGAATATGCTCTGCCATTTTTTGATCACATTCACGAGCAATATCAACCATCGCCGGATTTTTAAATATGCCTTTGTCAGGATCATAAACTTGCGACATTAAGGCCACTTCATGGCGATCTGCATCAAAATAATATTGACTGACTGCTTTTGCCATTTTAGGAGCCATGCCTAAATTGATAAGTGCTCGTTTTCCTGCTCGGACTGCTGAATCAAAGGTTTCACGAATCACATCGTCAGCCCCTGCTTGATATAGCACAAAGGTATCAAAACGGTCAAATGCTCGTGCAATAATTTTTATGCGAGGATTAATTTCTCGAGCAAAATGGACGATTTGATTTGCTTGTGCCGGGTTATTGATCGCGACGACAAGCAAATCAGCCTTTTCCAATCCTGCTGCAATTAAAAATTCTGGACGAGAAGCATCACCAAAATAGGATTTTATTCCATAATCATTAAAGCCTTTAATCATGGTAGGATCTAAATCAACGACAGTAGTATCGTAACCACTTAACCGCAGTAAATCATTCACAATTTGGCCAAAACGCCCCATCCCCAGAATTAAGATTGGATGCTGTTCATCAATTTCATCCGGCTGAATATCATCTTTCTTCGGTTTAGGCATCAGTTTTTCATAAAGAATTAATATAATCGGCGTAAACACCATCGAAAGCACAACAATCGCGGTCATATTCGCATTCACGGTTTGATCAATCACGCCTTCTGATGTAGCAGCAGCAAATAAGACAAATGCAAACTCCCCACCTTGAGCCATTAAAAATGCTCGTTCCAATGCGGTTTTATGTGAGCTTTTTGCTACGCGAGCAACCAAGTAAATACAGAGACCTTTTGTGAGCATGAGAGAAATCACACCCAATAAAAATCAATGACCAGTTTTCAATAACCACATCGAGATTTAATGACATTCCCACACCAAGGAAGAAAAGACCAAGTAGCAAGCCGCGGAAAGGCTCGATATCGGCTTCAAGTTGGTGACGGAAAGACGACTCGGATAGCATGACACCTGCAACAAAAGCGCCCATTGCCATCGAAAGCCCGGCTTCTTCCATTAATAACCCCCGAACCTAACACAACAAAGAGTGCAGCAGCAGTCATTACTTCACGTGCTTTAGAGTTAGCGAGAATTTTTGAAGACTGGATTCAGAATAAAACGCCCAATGAAAAACTAGCGCACCTAATGCTACCATCGCAATAAGCGCAGACTGCCACCAAATGATTTGTGATTCACGTTCAAAAGGTGATAAAAAAATGTAATGATCGCTAATAAAGGTACAATCAACAAATCTTCAAATAATAAAAATTGAAACAATTTTTTTGGCCCGGTTTTTGTTGAAAGTGCTTTACGTTCCCCGAGTACCTGCATCACGATTGCTGTCGATGTTAAAACAAAAACCCGATGAACAAACAAAAAGCGACTTCCCAAGACAAACCAAATTGAGTCGCAACAACGGTCATCAGTACCGCAGAAATGACAACCTGCAAGCTACCTAACCCAAAAAAATCTGACGGCGCAAACTCCAAAGATGAGAAGGCTTCATTTCAAGCCCAATCACGAATAAAAAAACATCACGACGCCAAATTCAGCAAGATGAATAATCGCTTGTGGATCATGAATAATATGTAATCCAAAAAGGCCCAATAACTAATCCAGCCGCTAAATAACCTAATACCGAACCTAATCCGATACGTTTGAATAGCGGCACGGCAACAACCGCAGCACCCAATAGGGCTACAACCCGAATGAGATCCCCTGCTCCTTCCGCAGCCATAGTTAACTCCTCAAATATTTTAAATATAAAAAAAGACCGCATGGTGCGATCTCAATAAATGGTCCCCCCTACCGGACTTGAACCAGTGACCAAGCGATTATGAGTCGCCTGCTCTAACCGACTGAGCTAAGGGGGAAAAGTGCGGTTGATTATAGAGAAATAATCATTTGAAGTCTATATACAAAAGGATGGTCGTTGGAAAATTGACCATCCTTTTTTTAGATTCATTATTGCAATAGCGAAATATCTGCTACTTGTAAGAACAAGCCTTGTAACGTGTTTAAAAATCGCTAAGCGGTTTTGGCGTAATGCTGGATCTTCAGCATTTACCATCACGTTATCAAAGAAGTTGTCTATCGGTGCGCGTAAGTTCGCTAATTTATCTAATACTGCTGTGTAATCACCTTTTGCAATAAGTGGTTGTACTTCAGTACGTAATGCAAGTACCGCTTCAGCAAGGGCTTTTTCTGCAGGCTCTACGCAAGCGGTCAAATTGATCTCGCCAATTGCAGCATCCGCTTTCGCTAAGATATTGCTTACACGTTTGTTTGCTGCTGCTAACGCTTCCGCTGAATCTAAAGTACGGAAATGTGAAACCGCACGCACGCGCGCATCAAAATCAGCCGGACGAGTTGGACGACGAGCCAATACCGCTTGAATCACATCCACCGCAATGCCTTCATCTTGATACCACGCACGGAAACGACCCAGCATGAAGTCCACCACATCGGCAACCACGTTTTGATTCGTGAGTTTATCGCCGAAAAGTGCGGCTGATTTTTTCACTAAATCTTCTAAATCAAGTGGTAAGTTTTTCTCTACGATAATACGTAATGCACCCTAATGCCGCACGACGCAATGCAAATGGGTCTGCGCTGCCTTTTGGTGCTTGGCCGATGCCGAAGATCCCCGTTAAGGTATCAAATTTATCCGCTAAAGCGACCGCACTTGCCACTAGAGATTTTGGTAATTCATCCCCCGCAAAGCGTGGCATATATTGTTCGTTTAATGCCACAGCTACTTCTTCATCTTCACCATCATGACGAGCATAATGCATGCCCATTACACCTTGCGTATCGGTGAATTCGAATACCATGTTGGTCATCAAATCACATTTTGACAGTAAACCTGCACGTTTTGCTTTCGCTTCGTCTGCACCGATTTGTTTTGCAATTTCGCCTGCAAGTTGCTCAATGCGGTCAGTTTTGTCTTTCAATGTGCCGAGCTGTTGTTGGAATAATACGGTTTCTAAACGTGGTAAACGATCAACCAGTTTTTGTTTTAAGTCAGTTTTGAAGAAGAATTCCGCATCGGTTAAACGTGGGCGAACCACTTTTTCGTTCCCTTCGATAATTGCTGTTGGATCTTCAGGATTGATGTTCGATACAAAAATAAAGTGCGGTAATAATTTGCCGTCTTTGTCATAAATAGGGAAATACTTTTGGTCGCCTTTCATGGTGTAAACCAAGGCTTCCGCAGGCACCGCTAAGAAACGCTCTTCAAATTTTGCCGCTAAGACATTTGGATATTCCACCAAAGAGGTTACTTCTTCAAGCAGGCTTTCTTCAATGTTAGCCACACCGCCAAGTGCGGTTGCTTTTGCTTGCGATTTTGCCAAAATTTCTGCTTTACGCTCGTTGAAATCAGCCACTACAGAACCTTTTTCACGCAATAATTGTGGATATTGGTCTGCATGTTGAATTTCAAATTCTTTCTCGCCTAAGAAACGGTGACCGCGAATGGTACGCGCACTTGCTACACCTAAAATTTTGCCTTCGATTAACTCATCACCCAATAACATAGTTACGGTGTGAACTGGACGGATAAATTGCACGGTTTTGTCTGCCCAGCGCATTGGTTTTGGAATTGGCAATTTTGCTAAGGCATTAGCCACAATGTCGTTAAGTAAGTTTTTGGTCGGTTGCCCTTCAATTTTCGCACGATGAACGAGCCATTCGCCTTTATCAGTTGCAATGCGTTCTGCTTGCTCAACGGTAATACCACAACCACGCGCCCAGCCTTCTGCCGCTTTAGTTGGTTTACCTTCAGCGTCAAAAGCTGCAGACACTGCTGGTCCACGTTTTTCGATTTCTTTGCTTGGCTGTTGTGTGGCTAAGTTCAACACTTTCACCGCCAAACGACGTGGTGCCGCAAACCATTCAATTTTGTCGAAGGTTAAACCTGCTTGGTTCAATTCCGCCTCAACGTTATCCGCAAAAGAGGTTGCTAATGTTTTGAGAGCTTTTGGTGGCAGCTCTTCCGTGCCGATTTCTACTAGGAAGTTTTGGGTTGTCATTTTGTTTTCTCTGGTAAGGTGCAACTTGCGCACCATTTTATTTAAATTTAATCTTTTTCAATCAGTGCTTCACATTTCACAGGGAAATTAAGTGAATTTGCGATAAAACATGCCTGATGCGCATTTTCATGTAATGCCAATGCCTTAACTGCATCCGACTCGCTTGAAATTATCACACGAGGTTTTTAATGTTGCCGAAATAAAGTGTCCTGCATGCTCAGAACTGCCTTCATCCATAATCGCTATTGCTTCATCACGGTATTCTTGCACAATAATGTTATTAACTGCACAAAAAAATGTAAATACCATAATTTATGACAGGCAGAAATAGATGCCAGTAACATATCTTCAGGATTCCAACGAGTTTTTATCGCCACGAAAAGCAGGATCAGCAGAACCTAAAATATTAGGTTTATTCAATGCCGAAGCAATAAAATCCCGTTCGTATGCGATATAAGATGAAGTACCAGCTCCTAAATTTCCAACCCACTCTACCGTAGTTTGATAAGTATGTTGCTTCATTATATTTTCCGTTATCTCTTATAGCGTGTGTAAATTAAGAAATTCATGTCCTATTTGATTATTTTCTTCGTTATCACTTCTGCCAAATCTCCCCTCCCCCTCTTTGCTAAAGAGGGGATTGGCTCTTTGGAGAGTTAAATATTTATGTTCTACTTTAAAGCTTTTTGAAAGCAGATAATTTAATCTTTATTGAAATTAAAATGTAAATGAGCCAGTTACTATCAATTTACTCAATAATTCCTCCTCTTTAGCAAAGAGGGGTAGGGGAGATTTGACAGAGCTACTTAACGCTCATACTCAATCAGCCCTTACATTCTCTAAAAACAAATAAATCTGCTCTACTACACTTTCAATTTCACGCATGACCTCATCATTGCTAAATCGCATCACCGTAAAACCAAGTGAATTTAATTCTGCATCTCGAAATGCGTCTTTTTCCTGATAATCAGGCTCATAATGCTGACTACCGTCTAATTCGATAATCAGCTTTGCTTTCGCACAATAAAAATCAACGATATAACTTAAAAGTGGCTTTTGTCGATTAAATCGAAATCCTAATAATTGTTCTCGATTGATGCGTTGCCATAATGTTCTTTCCGCATCCGTTTGATCCACTCGCAATTTCTGTGAATTCTCTTTTAAGTATTTTTCATAAGGTTGCATGAAAACTATTTCTTACCGTTTTCAATACTCTCCCTTAATACCTGTTGAAAACGCTCGTAATCACAAAAGCCATTTTCATCTTTTTCACAGTCTTTGAGCGTTAATGCAGTTTGGTTTGGTGGTGTCGCTAAACTTAATGGCGTGATGTTAATCAGTTGTTCAGTGGTTTGATAAACATAATCTAACTTAAATTTGAGCTTACCACTTGGTTTGTGTTTCCACACTTCAAATAACAACTTGCCACCGATTGGGATATTTTCCAATGAATCATTCAATTCGTAAGGCTCAACGCCTAGTGCTGCAAGCAGAGCGACGATATTAGAATCATGTCCAACTAATAAGTTAATTTTGTTTTCGCTGTTTAGCTGTTGCTGAATAAATGCTAACAACGGATATGAGGCATTTTGTGCTAACGCTTCGTTGTTTTTTTAAAATAACGTGCGGTAATATTCGTTTTTAATTTCGTTAATTGCACGCCATTTTTCTTGGCTATCTACGCGGCCGTTTGTAATTTCTGAATCAGGCTTACCCACATAATGCGCAAGCAACAATGCACTAACTATTTTCTTTCCTGTGCTGATAGAGCCAGTAATCTTGACCGACTTGCCGTCTTTAATACTGTATTCACCGACTTTTCCACCTAAATCACATTCGCCTTTTTGTAAGCAATTTGGTGAGTTTTTGTAATCGATGATTTCACTTAATAGCGCATAATTCGGCGCTAATTTTTGCTGTAACGCATTTAAATTTACTTTGCTTTTTGCAGATTCAATTAAGGCTTTGCTTGGATTATGCGCTTGTGTATTAAAAATCGGATCTTTTTCTGAACCAATTTTACCGTGATGTTGCAGTTGTACATTACAGCCCGCAAATGCACCAGAAACAATCGCCTGACCTGTTGCAATGGTGCGTTGCACACCATTCGCATAAGCGAAAATGCCTTCACCTGATGCACAACGTTCTGTCGTTAATAATCCTTTGTCTGCCAGCCATTGCCCTAAATATTGCCCGAAATAGGTTTCTAGCACAGTGCCTTTTGCCGTGAGATAACCTGATGGTACATCCCATTTCGCCCAAGCATACGGGGAATATTTAGCCATTTCCTGTGGATCCTTTTCCACCGGCGAGCGCAATCCATGACGACTGAAAATTAATACTTTCTCGAGTTCATAATCTGCACTTGCTGCATTTTGATGATTTTCTGTTGCGAATACACTGCTTACAACGACTGAGCTGAGTAAAAGTGCGGTTAAAGTTTGGGATACTTTCTTCATTTAACATGTCTCCTTTTTCAACTGACTACCCCGTATATCTCATACCGGAATTGATGCTTTGTAGTTTCCTACACTATCACAAAACCCTGTTCAAAATATTCATTTTTAATGAAATGAATACGCATATTTACCTCATTTATGACGTTTTACCAACGATAGCCCACTTTCAAACCAATCTGATGTTGTTTATCCAGTTGTTTACCACGGCTTTGCCCTGCATAAGTCGCAATCTGCCAATTGGCAAAATCGGTCGTGAACCCGATTTCTTGTTGCCAGTAACGATCAAAACGTTGTGTTAACTGTGATTGATTAACATGCACTGCCACCTGGGAATCGGATGCATCGACGTAATTCAACGTCAATGCCGGTCGTATAGTAACGCCTGCCCACGGCATAAAGGCATAATCCACAGTTACACCGGCATGATAAGCGTTAAAGCTCATTTTCGGAGAATGCACATTCACTCCGGCATAAGTGTAACTATCAGCAGAAATATAATAACGATGAATGCCAACATGTGGTCGGATGGCCAGTTTATCTAAATTCAGTTGATAACCCAATCCCATGCCAATTGTTGCGATGCGACGTTTTATTTTGGCATTTTGAGATTCACCACGAATTTCACCCGCACTTAAACCATATCCTGCATCGGCAGAGAAGTTTAAGCCATTTTCAAAATCATATTTAGCAAAAAGCAGACAGCACATTTAAACGGCCTTTGCTACTAATGTTGTCATCAAAAGCATTGCTTGCTCGAGAATGAGAGAACAACAAGCCTAAGCGGTGATTTGTATCAATATGTTGCACACCAACTTGTGTCAAACGTGCTTTTTGTTGATACGCACGGAACTCATCAGCATCATAATGGCGGGAAGAATATAACGTATTTGCCCAAACATTGGTGTTGTTCTCTGACACTAAATGTTTGTTTAATTCATCTTGTGCCAATAACGCACTATTCACGCTCGCCGATAATTCGGATAACGCGCTATTAGCATAACGGCTAATCAATTCTTTTTGTTTTTTGACCGTACTTTCTTGTTCCAACGCTTTACGCTGTGCATCTAAACGAGCCTGTTCTTCTGCCTTGCGTTTTTCTTCTGCTAATCGAGTGGCTTCATCAGCTTTACGTTTTTCTTCCGCTAAACGAGCCGCTTCTTCCGCTTTACGTTTTTCCTCAGCGAGACGTGCCACTTCATCTGCTTTACGTTTTTCATCTGCTTTACGTTTTTCTTCGGCTAGACGTGCCGCTTCTTCCGCTTTACGTTTTTCCTCTGCTAAACGTGCCGCTTCTTCCGCTTTGCGTTTTTCTTCGGCTAGACGAATCGCTTCTTCTGCCTTGCGTTTTTCTTCGGCTAGACGTGCGGCTTCGTCCGCCTTACGTTTTTCTTCCGCTAAACGAGCAGCTTCTTCCGCTTTACGTTTTTTTCTTCGGCTAGACGCAATTCTTCTTTTTGCTGCTCTTCTGCTAAACGTAATTCTTCAGCTTTTGCCTTAGCTTCTGCAATTTGAGCTTCTTCGGCTTTGCGTTTTTCTTCAGCGAGACGTGCGGCTTCGTCGGCTTTACGTTTTTCCTCTGCTAAACGAGCTTGATCAACAAGCTCTTGTTCTTTTCTTGGGTTGTATAAGCGGTAATCATGATTGTCATTTTTCAACTCATAGCGATAGGTTCCCACATCCACTGTACCATTCGCCAAAGCAACATTGACGTTGTCAGTCTGAGCGGTGTTTTTAAGGGTCAGCAGGCTGAGTTGTTGCAAGGTTTGTGGTTCAGCACCGGTATTGCGTACATTTAATACAAAATTCCCTGTTGCCAAACCATGCACTGCCACATGATCGCCTTTGTTTTCCTGCAAATAAGTGCGGTAATTAAAGGTGCCGTTTCCGCTTAAATCGCCTAGCACGGTGAGTTGATTAAATGTTTGATTATTCGTTTGAGTCGCAAAATCCGGATTAAGCGTAATTTGGCTGTTATTAAGGGTTAAATTGCCAATTGTTGTACTGCTTGGTAACGTCCAGTTTGCATTGTCTGACAAGGAAACCAAGGTATCTTTACTTCCTTGAATTTGATGATCAAAACGGGCGTTAACGAAATTTAATTTTGCCTGATCAGAAAGCGTCGCATCACCCGCCAACGTAGCATTTTCAACCGTTGCCACAGTTTGGTTATTCAGCACAAGTGTGCCAGTTTGAGTGGCGTTATGCGCTAAGCGATATTGGCTTTGCCCTTGTAATGCCACATTGCCCGTAACATCAGCAAGTCCCAGCACCGATAATTTGGCATTGTCATTCAGGGTAAAATTACCATTGATTTTGCTGCGTTCAATGCTCGCAAAGACTTTATCGGATAAGGTTTGGTTGGCGCATTTGGTCAACCCCGTCCAGTCAGAACGGGCACAAATGAAATTCGCCTGTTTGTCGGTAACACCCAATATGGCATTGGCATTGTTGCTTAATTGCCAATCGCCGTTTATCGCAGAAACGTTTCTAGAAACGACCGCACTTCCACCGTTAATGATGTATTTTTCCGCTTTAAAGGTACGACTTAGCCAGTCATCGTCAATCACTACTTCCCCTTGCGGACGGCCAATTAATGCCGGTCGGTTTTGGTGGTTATAGGCATGAGGCGTTGGGCGACCACTAAAGACCAAAGTACCATTTTCTTGCGTAATATTGCCGTTTAAGTTGGCTCCGCCTGACAATAGAAAAAAACGCTGTCCGTGTGCGTAGGTTGATAATCGATATTTAATCGACCGTTGTGAAGTGTGGCATTGGTTTCACCAAACCAGCCGTTAAACGCCGTGGCTTTAGATTGATTAATGTTCTTTTCATTATTAATTTGCGCATTACCACGAATCGTGATGGTTGCGGCTGTGTCTTTGTTATGATTGACAATTTGCGCGCCTTCATCTGTGTTTTGAATACGATTAAAGGTAAGCGAATGACCGTTGAGATCTAAACGACCGCCACGGAAGCCGAAATAAATATTATTCGGAGTGACTTGGTCGGCACTTTCTAATTTCACCGTAGGGCGACCGCTCACAATACCTAGTTGATTAAAGGCCTGTTTTTTGCCTTGCTCGTCCGCTTGTTGATTTAAAACGACAACACCGTCCCCCACGCTGATATCGCCTAGGTTTTCGCCTTTACCGTTGACCAATAACGTGCCTTGCCCAATTTTAGACAAACGATCGCCTGCCGGATTTTTGACTTTCCACGTCACCGTACTGCCTTCACTTACTGAAACACCGGCACCTTTCCAAGTTTCATCGGTGGTAGGCTGTACCACAAAATCCCCTTCAAAGGTCAGCCCGCCAGCCCCCTGATCAATATTATTTTTCAGGGTTACTGTGCCGTTTTCCATATTCCCAAAGTAAATATTCTTACCGTGATGAAGTGCCGGCATATAAGGGTTTGGGCCACCATATCCAAAAAATTCATCTCTGCCGGAAGAAGGCAGGCTGTAATTGGCAAGTGGAGTGTTTGTGACAACTCTGCTACCTTTGGTTAATTTACCGCTGCCGTTGCCGTCTGCTGTCCAGTCGTAAGAAGCAGCTATAAAGTCAAATACCGTCAGCAAATCACCGGCAATGATCTCATCCAAATAATTCTTACGTGCAATTTGATAGGTATTTTCTTTTCCTTGATAAGGGTGTCCACTACGCAATACGCCGTTTATCAGCCATTTTCCTGCCGTTTTATCATAAATAAACATCGGTGAACCACTGTCACCGCTAGAACCTGAAATCGGTAACTGGCCATATTGATTCGGATGACGCACATCACCGCTTAAACTGACCTCACCATTGTTCGCCCAACCTTGCATAAAGGTATTGCCTGCGGTGAGGTAGTTATACGCCATGGCAATATGATTGCCATTGTCATTATCATCACGCAAAAATTGCCAACCGCTACCAATTCGCACCCGCATTGGATACTTTTCTAAATCACCATAGGTACTACCCTGCATATTTGACACCATTTCTATCGGTGCAGCTTCTGTGACGAATTTAGCTAATCGAGGGTTATGGTAGTCCGTCATGTAAGGGTGAGTGCGGTCGTTTTTATAATTATTTCGTTTAACGATGTTATAACCGAATCGGTGCTGATCGGGGTTACTGCCTTCCATGCCGAAATCAACATTTCGATAACCTACGTTATGTGCCACACTGACGATATATTGATCGCCTACAAGCGCCGCCACACCATTACGACTGACCACCGAAAAATCCATCATCGGCGCATTTTGCATCATGGTGCCGATAGATTCGCCTTTTTTATTCACTACCGCAATATTTTGCGCACCAGGAGTAAATTTGCCTTTATTCTCAGCAAAATCACGGAAATATTGATAATCCACGCCGGAATAAACTTGTCCGGCGAAGACCATTGGGCTTAGGTTCAACGCCACAAACGCAGCAATGAACTTAGGTTTGAAAGTTGTTTTTTGCATAAAATTGGTTCAAATAAAAGTAAATGGTATAGACCGCTTATACTTAGGTATTATTTTAATATCAAATAAAGATTTTTTTTAATTTAGATTCATCTAAAATAACACGATCGCCCTCTAACAATAATGCTGGAAAGCCTGCATAACCTTGCGCTTTGGCATCATCAAATGCAGCGTGACGATCACGCAAGCGCAACCATTGTTTCAAATTTGGAATAGAAGATAATACTTCCACTGCCTCATAATCCACACCCAAGCGTTTTAACTCTGCTACAAATGGTGCTGTATCTGGGCAATCTGCCGCATAATAAAGAATAGGTTTCATTATTCATCCTCTTTTTCTGCTGCCGCAGTTGGATTCAATTTCGGTTCACCAATTTTAGTTAAGCGGTTACGATCGCGATGTTCAAATGGTGCATCATAATTCGGGATAATCATGGTTGTGATTTGATCGTATGACCAAGTGCCATCATCATGGAATTTCACCGTCATCTCAAAACTTTCTGTGGTAAATGAACGTTCTAAAAACGGATTTGAAATGATGCCGTTTGTTAGTGAACCACGTACCGCTTTTACGGTGAATTCTTTCGCATCAGCTGGTGCATTACCGACCGCAATAAAGGTTTGGCCGCGTGGAATGCTGCCCGTTAATAAAATATTGCCTGTTTCAGGTTCCCATAACCAATAACCCACTTGGTCGTGGAAGGTTTCTACTTCACCCGGTTGTACAATATGAGCGTGATAACATAATCCATAATAGAGTTGCGGACCATTAGTTTGACCATCTGTCGGATGGGCTTCATAATGTTCGATATAAGGATCTTTTTCTGGCCCTTCAGCTTTCGGGTTGATATCCACACCACGCTTACCTTCCCAAACACCCGCTAATCTAGCCAATGGACCTAAATTCGCAAGCGTATTAGGATCAGTTTCTGCTTCAGTATAAATATCATCTGGGTATTGAAAATCTTTCATCATTTTCTCCTTATATCGTTGTGTTAATGCTTAAAGTGCGGTTGTTTTTTTGCCTATTTTTTACAGCCTGGAAAACCTAAGGCTTCACGACTCGCATAATACGCTTCAGCCACACCTTTGGTTAATGCACGAATGCGTAAAATATAACGTTGACGCTCTGTGACCGAAATCGCTTTACGTGCATCTAACAAGTTAAAGCTATGTGCTGCTTTTAAGATACGCTCGTAAGCCGGCAATGGTAACGGACGTTCTAATTCCAATAAGCTTTTCGCTTCTTTTTCGTATTGACCAAAGCAGTAGAATAAGAAATCGGTATCCGCGTATTCAAAGTTGTAAGTCGATTGCTCGACTTCGTTTTGATGGAACACATCCCCGTAAGTGGTTTTACCAAGCGGACCATCAGACCAACTAAGTCATACACAGAATCCACACCTTGAATGTACATGGCTAAACGCTCTAAACCGTAGGTGACTTCACCTGTTACCGGTTTACATTCTAAACCACCCACTTGTTGGAAATAGGTAAATTGGGTCACTTCCATACCGTTTAACCACACTTCCCAACCTAAACCCCAAGCACCTAAAGTTGGGTTTTCCCAGTTATCTTCCACGAAACGGATGTCGTTTTGTGTTGGATCAAAACCGAGCATTTCAAGTGAACCTAAATAGAGTTCTTGAATGTTATCTGGAGACGGTTTAATCACCACTTGGAATTGATAGTAATGTTGTAAACGGTTTGGATTTTCGCCATAACGACCATCGGTCGGACGACGTGAAGGTTGCACATAAGCAAATGCCATCGGCTCTGGGCCTAATGCGCGTAATGCAGTCATGGGATGAGAGGTACCTGCGCCCACTTCCATATCAAAAGGTTGAACAACGGTACAGCCTTGATTTGCCCAATATTCTTGCAATGCTAAAATCATGCCTTGGAATGTTTTTACGTTGAATTTTGTACTCATAATTTTTTTAATAACAATGTGATGAAAAATACAGGCATTATACTTGAAACTATAAGGCGGATAAAGGCGAAAAAGTGCGGTCAGAAAAATCCTTAAATTTTTTATTTCTCTTAAATTTCATTCATTTTCATGATGAGTTATTTTCATCATGATAGGTTTGCTTGCCAAGCCTCAAATGTGTAAACTGCTGGCGCTTTTTATACAGACTTTTATCGTAGGGATTTTAAAATGAAAAAAAATGTGATTACTTCAGCGATTTTATTAGCGATTCCAGCATTAGCTACGGCTGAAGACGTGGCAAAATTAGATGTGATTAACGTCTATTCTGCATCAGCCACGCCAACTAGCCTTCATCAAACCGCCTCATCTGTTACTGTTTTAACTGAAAAAGATTTTGCACAACGTGGGGCGACTTATGTTAGTGATGTGTTGAAAACGATACCAAGTTTAGCCGTGAGCGCATCGGGCGGTCGTGGCACATTAACTAATGTATTCTTACGTGGTGCAGATGCAAACCACACAGCAGTGATTATTGATGGTGTGAAAGTGAACCCTGTTTCTGGCTATGGCTTTGATTTCGGTGGCTTAGCATTAAGCAATATCGACCGCATTGAAGTATTACGCGGTGAACAATCTGCCCTTTGGGGAAGTGATGCCATGGGTGGTGTAATTTATATCACCACGAAAAAAAGGTTTAGAAAAAAAGGCAAAACCTTCAATGTCGATTACGATTTTGGCACAGGCTCGAATCGTACGGTAGATGGTTCATTAACCCTTTCAGGCTCAAACAACCATTTCTATTATGCTTTACATGGTGACAGTCACCACACCAAAGGCATTTCAGCACTCAGCAAAAACCGCTTTAACTACACTGCGCAAGATGGCACAGCGGTAAGTACCGGTGGCTCAAGCGAACGCGATAAATTCCATCGTGATAACGCTTCTCTTCGTTTCGGCTATGACGATAACCAAAAAGGTTTCGATTTCTTAACCTCTCACAGCAGCCAAACTGCTCACTTTGATAACAGCGCAACGGATGAAAAAGGCCACTACACTCGCACACGTGACACCTTATTCAAATTAAGTGGTTTCTTAGGTAACGATGATGAATTGCTTAAACACAAAGTTGGGGTAAGCCATCTCAAAACTGACAGCGATACCGTTGGCTACACATCGGCTTACGATGCGAAAAAACTCAACGCAAACTATCAATTAGATGTCAATTTCGATCGTGAAGGCAGTCTCACACAAGGTTTAAGCTTCTTAACTGACTATCAAAAAACAGATTTCAACTCGTCTTATTTCAACAATGCAGGCAATAAGAAACTTGTTGAGAAAAGCTTAGCAGCAGAATATCGCTTATTGCACGATGCAGATCAGAGCTTAAATATTAGTGGTCGTTATACTGACAGCTCTGAATACGAAAATTCATGGACAGGCCGTATTGCAGGCGCTTACCGCTTACACAATAACGTGAAAGCACACGCAAGTTTCGGTTCAGCGATTCAAAACCCGACAATCACTGAATATTACGGTTACAACGCGCGCTATATCGGCAACCCAAATTTACAACCTGAGAAAAGTTTAGGTGGCGATGTTGGCTTCTTATTTGAAACTAATGACAATCGCCACAGCTTTGATGTGACTTATTTTGCTCGCAACGTGAAAAACGCGATTAGCAGTGAAGTAATCAACTTTACCACTTATGCAAGCCGTGCCGTAAACCTTGAAGGTAAGAGCAAAGTGAAAGGTGTTGAAGTGGCTTACAACGGTAAAATCACCGATGCATTAACTGCTTATGCGAACTACACCTACACGCAAACCCGAGATAGTAAAGGCGCTGAATTAGCACGTCGTCCAAAACATTTAGCGAACGCGGGCTTAGCATACCAAATCACTGAAAAATTGGGTGCGGATGTAAATGTATCTTACACAGGCAAACGCATGGATACCTACTATTCACCGACTTACAGCACGCATAAAGTGAAATTGCCATCTTACACCTTGGCAAACTTAGGCGTGAATTATAAAGTGGCGGATAGCTTGACGATTTACGCTAACCTTAACAACGTATTCAATAAAAAATATGAAAACGTACTGGGCTACGGCCAAGAAGGACGTAATGTTTACGTTGGGTTGAAAGGATCGTTCTAATTATTACCCACTCATAAGGGCGTGCTTAGCACGCCTTTTTACATTCTTGATGGCGTAGCGTATCATTATCCATATGCAAAAAACTCGCTTAATTTTAACCGCACTTTTTCCTTCCGTTTACCGCTCAGGCTTCGGAACAATTTGTCTCGCTCACACTTTGCAGTGACAGGCTGCTTATTGAACTGGCAGAGCCTTCGCAAATTGCTGCACAGTCGCCTTATTCAAAAAATCCGTTGATGATGTTGGATAAAATCAATACCGACAAACCTGTTCTGGAACCGCAATTAACGGAATTATTGCCCTATTTGGATAAAACTATTCTGATTAATGAAACCTTTTATCCACAATTAGTCACAGAGCTGAAAAAACTCGGTGTGAAGATTATTCCCATTAACGACAGCCCACAAACGCCAGATGAATTGTTTGCACTGATTTTAGACTTAGGTAAAAAACTAGGAAATGAGCAAAAGGCGGCTGATTTAGTAAAAAAACTCAAATCGCAAAACTTTCACTTAAATCGACCGCTTACTGACACACTGATTTTGTCAGAAACTGGTGTGGTAGAAAGTTATTATCCGCAATATCCTGTACTGTTAAATTTGCTTGGATTAACACCATTAAAAACGCCACTTACTGCACAAAATTTCTCCTTAGAAAAAGTGATTTTAAGTCAACCGAATGTACTGATTTCTCTGACTGACAAACAAGGTTACAATGCGCAAGCCGAATTACTACAACATCCCCTATGTTGCAAGATTTTTTCAAAAACCAACCGCTTGTCAGCATCCCGATGAAATATACCTATTGTTTCGATCATGGCGTGTGGCAAGGGGCGGAGAAGATTTATCAACAGTTAAAATAACCTATGACCAAAACACTAAAATTAAATACCGCACTTTTTCTTCGCGTTGCTGTTGATTAGCGGGCTTTTGCGATTTATCATCAGCTGAGGCGACTTTGCCCATCTCAAAAATGCGGATGGTGTGCTCGCCGATATGCGCTCGATGGTACTGTGGGATATTCGTTTTCCACGCATTGGTTTAGCTTTATTGACAGGCGCTAGCCTAGCGATAGCGGGCAATGCGATGCAAGGCATTTTCCAAAATCCATTAGCGAGTCCGGGCTTACTCGGCAGTAGCGCTGGGGCAACAGCCGCTAGTGTATTTATCCTCTATTATTTTGCCGTGCCATTTTCACTGCTCTTAGCCGGAGGAGTAATTGGTGCGCTTTTAAGCTTTTTAATCGTGTATTTGATCGCTAAAAACTACGGCTCCACCATGATGATTCTGAGCGGTTTAGCGGTAAATATGTTGCTTGGTTCCGCAATTGCCTTTACTGCTTTCCAACGCGGAAAGCCCATGGGCATTAGCTGAACTTTATCGTTGGTTACAAGGCTCGTTGATGTGGGCAAAATTAGATACTTTGCTTATTTCACTCCCGATTGTTCTGGCAGGGGTTTCCTGTTTATACCATACTCGCCGATACCTAGATTTACTCACCTTTGGTGAAGAAACGGCGAGCACCATGGGTGTGGATCCGAAACGTAGCTTTTTCATCAGCACCTTTGGCGTAGCTTTATTAGTCGGTGCGACCATTCCGCAAACCGGTACTATTGGCTTTATCGGCTTAATCGCGCCACACTTTGCCCGTATTTTACTGAAAACTCGCCCATCACAGCTTTATCTCACCAGTGCGTTAATTGGGGCTTTACTGCTCTTATTGGCTGATTTGGCGATTTTATATATCCCACTGTTTTCACATATTTACATCGGCACATTGACTGCGCTTATTGGTGCCCCTTGCTTGATTTGGATGTTATTAACGCAACAGAGAAAAATTTATGATTAGAATTGAAAAACTCACCCAATCCTATTGCTTAAATGACATCAACTGCACGCTTCCATCAGGTAAATTGATCGGCATTATGGGTGCTAATGGTGCGGGAAAATCCACGTTATTAAAAACCATTGCGGGTATCTTCCCCCTCAAACAAGGGGAGGTTTGGTTTGATGATCAGCCATTAAACAAAATGAATGCAACTGAAAAAAGCCAACACATTGCTTACCTTGCACAAAATACGCAAATTCATTGGGATTTATCTGTTTATGATGTGATAGCCTTGAGGCTTAGCTACGCCCTTACCAAAAAGAAAAAGAGCGGTCAAAAATTCAAGCTTTTTTCAGAAAAAAATTTGCGGTAACGCATTTGCTCGATAAGCCATTTCAACAACTTTCTGGCGGTGAGAAAGCACGCGTACAACTCGTACGTTGCTGCATTAAGGAATCCCCTGTTTTATTGGTAGATGAGCCGATTGCGCCTCTCGACCCTTATTATCAAATTGATATGATGGAACAGCTTAAATCACTCACACCGCAACATACATGCATCGTCGCAATTCATCACCTTTCATTGGCTTATCAATTTTGTGATGAAATTATTCTATTAGAACAAGGCAAATTATTAGCAGTTGGTGAAACGCAAGCTATATTAAATTCGGAAAATTTGGCGAAAGCCTTTCATATTCGAGCTGAAATTGATCCACTGAAAAAGACTATCTCAAAAATTGAAAAGCAATAAAATAAAAGCACTTAACGATTTACTAAGTGCTTTTTATAGAAATGAATTATGGCTGGATTTCTGAATCTACGAAGAAATAAGCAATTTCTCGTTTGGCGCTTTCAACACTATCAGAACCATGAACAGAGTTTTCACGCTGGCTTAACGCGAAGTCTTTACGGATAGTACCTTCTGCCGCCTCAGCTGGATTCGTTGAACCAATCAAAGTGCGGTAATCTTTTACGGCATTTTCTTTTTCCAATACAGAAACCACTATTGGGCCAGAGAGCATATACTCCACCAACGGGTCAAAAAAATGGTTTACCTTGATGTTCTGCATAGAAACCTTCCGCTTGCTCTTTGGTTAATTGCACCATTTTAAGTGCAACGACACGGAATCCCTGTGATTCAAAAACGTCCTAAAAATAGCACCAATTAAATGACGTTTTACAGCATCGGGTTTGATAATTGAAAAAGTACGTTCTGTCATAAAATCCTACTTAACTTGCTTTAGTTACTAATAAATTTGCTAAAGTTTTCACACCGATTCCTGTTGCACCGACCGCCCATAAATCACTACCTGATTTACGATAAGTGGCCGAACAATCAATATGCAACCAACGTTGTTGATAGTTTTTCACAAAAATACGATAAAAAAATGCTGTTGCAGTACTTGCGCCCGCGACAACTGGCGCTGTGCCTGTATTTGCAATATCCGCAAAAGAAGACGTGATTTGGCTACGATGGAAATCCTCAAAAGGCAAACGCCAGAACGGTTCATTTTCTTCTTTCACCGCTTGGAATAAGCTATTTACCAACGCATCATCCATAGAAAGCACACTGTGGTAATCATTACCGACCGCTACTTTCGCCGCACCGGTTAAGGTTGCACAATCGACAATAAATTGTGGGTTTTGACTATCGGCTTCAATTAAGCCATCCGCCAATACTAAACGGCCTTCAGCATCAGTATTTAAAATTTCCGCGGTTACACCATTTTTTTATATGTGATGATATCCCCTAATTTAAACGCATTACCGCTCACCAAGTTTTTCTGCACAGCATAGATAGAGTTTTACGCGTTGATTTAAACCGTGCGCAATCGCAAATCCTAACGCACCCGTTAATAACGCTGCGCCGCCCATATCAGTACGCATGGTACTCATGCCATCACTTGGTTTGATGCTGTAACCACCACTATCAAAAGTAATCCCTTTACCCACTAGACAGGCTAATACAGGTGCATTTGGATCAGTAGTTGGGTTAAAATCTAATTGCAACATAGCTGGTGGATTAATAGAACCACGCCCCACAGTAAAGATCCCGTGATAGCCTTGCTCTTTTAACGCTTCACCAGAAATGATTTGAAAACTGACCGCACTTTTATCGGCATAATTTTCGGCTTGTTTAGAAATAAACTCTGCCGCGCGTTCGGCTAATTTAACTGGGGTAAGGGTTTGTGCCGGTTCATTAATAATGCCACGCACAAAATCACCACATTCAATACGAGCTAATAATTCATCTTGTGGCTCGTCATCTAAATGAGGAAACTCAATCGAATAATCTTGCTTCGCGGTATAAAAACCTTGATAAAATGCCCAGCAATTTTCTAATTCCCATGCATCACCCACAAGCTCAACGTCTTTAATGCCTTGTCCACATAACTTACGTGCGGCTTTTTGCACTAAAACGAGGTTCGATTTTTCATCATCTTTAAGGTGAATAACGGCTTGATCTTGATTAAAACTTAAAATGGCATTTTTGCCCCAGCTATCCGAAGCGGGAGTCGTTGATAGTGTAATTTGCATGTGGTTCTTCTCCTTTATTTATCTATTATTCTCTAGATACCATTTTACCGTCAGACGAAGTCCTTGTTCAAAGGTTATTTGAGGTCGCCAACCTAATTCTGCATGAATTTTAGAACAATCTAATGAATATCGCACATCGTGGCCAGGTCGGTCTTTGACAAAAGTCATTAAATCTTCGTAATACTTAATATGATTAGGCTTATTTGGTGCAAGTTCTTCGAGTAATTGGCAAATTGTTTTAACTACTTCAAGGTTCGTTTTTTCACAATTTCCACCGATATTATAGTTTTCCCCGACTCGACCTTTTGTTAAAACTAAATATAAGGCTTGAACATGATCTTCCACAAATAACCAATCACGAATCTGCTGCCCATCACCATAAATTGGCAAAGGGTTTCCCATCACAGCATTTGAAATCATTAAAGGGATAAGCTTTTCAGCGTGTTGATAAGCCCCATAGTTATTGGAACTGTTTGTGATAATCACCGGCAAACCATAAGTGCGATGCCAAGCGTGTACCAAATGGTCACTCGCTGCTTTTGAGGCTGAATAAGGGCTGCTAGGATGATAAGGGGAATGTTCAGTAAAGGCTGGTTCAGAAAAGGATAAATCCCCATACACTTCATCTGTAGAAATATGGTGGAATCGAAAGGCTGATTTTTTTTAGGCTCATCTAAGGTATGCCAATAATTCTTAGCAACTTCTAACAAAGTATAAGTGCCAACAATATTGGTTTGAATAAAATCAGCCGCTCCCGTAATAGAACGATCGACATGACTTTCTGCAGCTAAATGCATCACCGCATTAGGCTGATATTTCTCGAAAACGCTTTCTATCGCCTTAAGATCACAGATATCAACTTGCTCAAAAGTATAGCGAGGATTATTTTCCACCTCTTTCAAAGCTGATTGATTTGCCGCATAGGTCAGCTTATCAACATTGATAACAGAATCTTGAGTATGATTAATGATATATCGAATAAGGGCGGAACCGATGAAGCCGGAACCGCCGGTGATGAGGATTCTTTTGCTCATAAAAGGAAGTAGAATTTATTCAAATCTAGTACTTTCATTAACCATGAAAGAATAAAATAGAAATAGAACAAAGAAGTAAAAGATATTTCCTGAATTATGTGCAAGAAATGCCTGACTCATGCAGTAAATAATCGTTGATAGTACATGAATAATACCTAATATCGAAATAAATTTTATTCTTTTTATTCCCTGGCCCTACTACTTTTCTGTAGAATAAGTGTAAAGGGACAATAAAAAAATACTTAATATGGCAATTCCTCCCAATATCCCTTTCTTTGCTAATTCGTCTATAAATTGATTATGTAAATGTAAAAACGAGATTGACGCCTTAGTTACAACATCTTTAGCAGCTAAATCTTTTTTTATAATAATCTAATTCTTTTTAAACTCCACCCAGAAATTGGGTGTTCTAAAAAGCTTTTTGAACCAATCTTCCACATATCTAGGCGCTCTCAATAGAACTTACCTTATTATCTCCAGATAAATATAATTTTTAATTCATATTGTGCTTCAGATAGGCGATTAACAAATTTATTATTTACTGTTAATACTACTGAAATAATACATAAAAAAAGTGATTCCACCTAATAGAAGTTTCTTAGATAATAAATGTCTATATAAGAAAAATAAGAATTAGTAATAAAATTGGGACTCAATCCATCCTCCTCTAGCAAAAGAAAGTAGACTTGCTAAAACTCCGAATATTCCAAAGAGGATTACTAACGCAACCAGTTTTTTTGCTTATATTTATTTACATCTAATAAATGAAATGCAATAACAAAAACTAAATAAAGCCTAATGACATCGCCATATCCCCAGACTGGATCTTCATTTGGTTATAAAAAAAGCACTATCTAAGTTTAAAACATAATATTGATAGAGAGCCACAACACCTGAAATAAAAAGAACCCAAAAGGAATACTATAGAGCAAAATATCAAACTTAACTGAACTATAAACTATAAAAAACAATCACAGAAAAGAAATAAAAATGCTCTTAATGGATTATCTATTAGCTTAATTTTTTTCCCCATGAAAGAAAAATAAAGAAAAAGTGAAACTAAAAAAATAAAAAAAGTAGTCACCAAAAATGGCTTTATTCTGCCTTACCACCTCTAAAAAAACCTACTCTCTTATAGAGCAAATAACACAAAAATAATATACTTAAAAACTAATAATGCCGTCGAACCATAGTTATATCCTTTAGGAAACATCAAAAAGTAAAGTAAAAAAACAAAAAAATATTGATGCATTAATAAACAACTTAGGGAAAATTCCTATATTAAGCATAAATCTTAATCCTTATATAATACATCTACAATTTCTGTCGTCGGCTTAAAAGCCTGTAGGGGCATTTAATAATGTTTGACGAATAGCAATATAATCTGCAGCTTTACAAGCATCCTCTAATTCAAACAACACGTCTGATAGTTGTTCAAATGGTAAATAAACCTCTTCAGCTGTCATAATACGAGGATGACTTGTTTTACGAACGTTATCACCACCAATTAATAACTCTTCATACAATTTCTCTCCTGGTCGCAATCCCGTATAAGTAATTTCAATATCACCTTTCGAATTTTTTTCATCCTTAACCGATAGGCCTGATAATTGAATTAAGTTTTTAGCTAAGTCCACTATTTTAACTGGTTCCCCCATATCCAGAATGAAAACATCACCACCTTTTGCCATTGCTCCAGCTTGAATAACAAGCTGAGCGGCTTCAGGAATAGTCATGAAATAACGAATGATATTAGGATGTGTAATAGTAATAGGACCACCTTTTAGAATTTGCTTTCTAAACAATGGAATAACTGAACCTGATGAACCCAATACATTACCAAAACGAACCATACTGAAACAGGTTTGGGAACCGTTTAATTGTTCAGATAACGCCTGTAAACATAGCTCTGCCATACGTTTACTCGCCCCCATCACATTTGTTGGGCGAACTGCTTTATCTGTTGAAATGAGTACAAACGATTTCACATTATGTTCTGCGGCGCATCTTGCAACATTATATGTACCAAATACATTATTTTTAACACCTTCAATCACATTATACTCAACCAAAGGAACATGCTTATATGCTGCAGCATGATAAATAGTATCAACACTAAAATGAGATAAAACGCGATCTAGGCGTTCAATATCCTGTACATTTCCTAAAATAGGATAAATTTTAGTGTTTGTAATATTATTTTTCTTCGCAATCTCTAATAACTCTTGATGAATGGAATAAAGAGAAAAATTCTGAAAGTTCAAATAAAAATTAAAAGCATTTGGCTCATTTAAAAATAATTTGACGACATAACTCAGAGCCAATTGAACCACCAGCTCCTGTTACCATAACAGATTTACGAAGAATATTTTTTTCTGTAATAAATCTTTATTTGGTAATACTGGCTCTCGACCTAACAAATCCTCAATGTGAACTTCTCGTAGCTCATCAATTTTTGCATTCCCTTGCAAGATATCTTCCATATCCGGAATAGTTTGGACCTTAATTTTTAAAGGAATTAAGCTATCAATTATTGTCTTACGCTCGCTACGTGACGCACTAGGAATCGCTAACAAAATAACTTTAACATTATATTTTTTTGAACAAGTTTTTGAAATATCATTTGGCGAAAAATATTTTTATTTCCTAAAAAGATAATTTCCATGTAGCTTAGTGTTATCATCAATAAATCCACGAATGCGATAGCGATAAGCATGTTTAAGTAACACAGCTAGTTGACGCCCTGTTGCACCGGCGCCATAAATCAAAAACAGATTCATTATCTTTATATAAAATTAAACTAACATAATAGCGAACCAGCATTCTTGCACTACCACATAGCAAGAACACATAGGAAAAAAATAAATAATAGGTACAGTTCTAGGTATATCTGAATCGATGAAGAAAGAAAAGAAAATAAGACTAACAGCTGAAACAAAAGCACCTCCAGCCACCATTGCTAAAGCCTTAAAAAGATATGTAACGTAAGACCGCACGATAAAGCCCTAATTTAATAAATGTCAAAAGAGTTATCGCAATTGTGCATAATAGAGTTATCCAAATTTCTGTATTGTCAAATGCAACTATGCCGCCTAGTCGAGTCCAGTAAGCTAGAAAAAAATGCAGATATCAATAAGACCACATCAATAAAAAGACTAATTACTCTCTTTTTAGTTCTCGACATTCCAAATACTAGAGAATAAATCATACAAATATCCTTAAGTTAGTAAAATTGGTTAAATAATCTACCTAACAATCTTCAACAATGTTAGAAAGATTATTTTTAAAAGTATTCTGATACATTTTTATTCTGAATGTACTTCATATTATATTTAATCTTCTCAGGCATGATCTCTTCAATATATGTTTTCTCAGGATCGCTTGATTTCCCCAAAATCTCATTTTCATCCATATATTCAATTGAAGCATAATCTGTAATACCTGGTTTTACAGAAAGTACTTTTTGTTGCTCATCAGTATACAAGTCAACATATTTTCTTACCTCTGGACGAGGACCAACTAAGCTCATATCTCCAACTAGTACATTAATCAGCTGTGGTAACTCGTCAAGTTTATACTTACGAATAAAATAACCTGAACGGGTAATTCTAGGATCTCGACCACCTACAGTGATTAACCCTTTTTTATCAGCATCAACCACCATCGAGCGAAACTTAAACAGACCAAAATCGATACCATTCTGTCCAACTCGAACTTGCTTATAAAAGACAGGACCTTTTGAATCAGTCTTAATCCAAATGGCTAATACAATGAAAAATAGGGGCTAGAACAACTAGCCCAACTAAACTTAAAATAAAATCAAAAAAACGAATCACTTTTACTTAACCTTATTATAGGCATTAACAACCGTATCAATTACAAATTTTACCTGCTCATCTGTTAATTGAGGATAAATCGGCAGTGAAATTTCACCTTTATAGTTATTATAAGCCTGAGGATAATCTTCAATCTTATAACCCTAAATTTTTTTAAATAAGGTTAGCATCGGCATTGGGATAAAGTGAACATTTACAGCCACTTCACTTTTTCGCAATTTCATCAATCATCGCATCTCTTTGCGCTTCAGTAAAACCTTTAATACGTAAAAGCATATAAATGATATGAAGTCTCTTTTTCACCTTGTTTTGATGGTGGTAAAATTGCCCAATCATATTGTTTAAATGCTTCGCCATAAGTATCAAAAACACGTTTACGTTCTTTCAATAAATCTTCGTAAATACGAATTTGAGCTAAGCCTATTGCAGCATTCACATCTGCCATATTAATTTTCATACCTAGGCCAGTAATATCGTATCGCCAACCACCGGCTTTACTCTTAGAGAAAGCATCTTTAGTTTGACAGTTTAATGCCATTTGACGAAGCTCTCCATAGAGTTTAGCGTTATCAAAAGGTGCTGGTAAGTTAATACAAATTGCACCACCTTCAGCTGTTGTAACATTTTTTACGGCATGCAATGAGAAAATAGCAATGTCAGTTTCACTTCCTGTTCTCATGCCCTTTTTGTACCAAGCACCTAAAGAGTGTGCTGCATCATTCAATACTAAAATACGGCCAAGTTTTTCTTGATTCTCGCTTTCAGCCTTAAAGAGCGGTCGAATTTCTGAAGATTTTACCAAATCCATAATTTCATCATAATCGCAAGGGAATCCAGCAATATCAACAGGCATAATAGCTTTCGTTCTTGGTGTAATTGCTTTTTTAATCGCATCCAAAGAAATATTAAAATCTTCTGAAGTATCTACCATTACTGGTTTAGCTCCCGCATGCAATACCGCTAAAGCTGTTGCGCTATAAGTATAAGCAGGCACAATTACCTCATCGCCTTCTTTTACGCCGAACCAGCGAAGCATCATAATCGCTGCAGAAGTCCAAGAGTTTACACAAAGCACTTCTTTGGCCCCTGAGAATTGTTTAATTTCCTCTTCTAAAGCTTTAACTTTAGGCCCTGTGGTAATCCAGCCTGAACGTAAAGAATCTACAACTTCATTGATTACATCTTCATTAACATATGGAGGAGAAAATGGAATTTTTCATGTTTTTTTATCCTTTCTATCTAAATAATTTATATAATAATTTTTTTCACAAAAACTTGGAGAAATAGACATCAAAAAAATAAGCAATTGCGTAGATATCAGCTTTAATACCATAATTTAAATCTCTATTTATATGAAATAGGCGGAATTTTTAGTAGCCCAATTGTTTTTCCAATTTGCCCTGCGCTTATAAAAAGTCGGAACTGCGTCTGAATTTCAATCCAATATAATCAATATTTGCCAATCTGCAGTTATTTAAGAATGCTTGATACCACAATAAAGTATCTTCCGCTAAAGCAACTTCCTTACTATACCTTCCCGCTTTATCAAAAAAAGTCTTTCTGAACATAGCTGTTGGATGAGCTATCGGATCTCGTTTTTTTCAAAAAAATTGATATAACTCGTTATGAAGAAGAGGATATTCTACTTTATCATTGATAACACTATCATTTTCATCAATTTCACAAATCCAGCAACCAACCGCATCAACATCTACATGCTGTTGTAAGAACTCAAGCTGTAGTTTAAAACGGTCTCTTTCAGCTATATCATCCGTATCCATTCTAGCAATAAAATTCCCCTTAGCAACCTTCAACCCTTCATTTAATGCTAAAGCAAGCCCCATATTTTTAGGTAATGGAACAGATACTAACTTAGTTCCTATTTTTTCTTTCCAGTAGTTAACTGCTGAATACAAATGATCTGATAAGATACCATCTTCAACCAAAATAATTTCATCAGGCCTTAAAGTTTGGTTAGTCCATATACTTTCCATGGTTTTATGGAAATATTCTGGTTTCTCTTTATGATAAATAGACATCAAAACTGAAAGATTCATATTGCACCCTATGTCGATTTATACAACTTAACTAAAATACTTAATAAAAGACTAGATAATCTAAAGCCCATATATGTTAAACAAAAAAATAAATAATCCTTTTTTTGCTATTTCTCGTATTCTTTGAATACTTAGAAAGCCATTTATATTTACTTAACATACGTTTAACATCAGGATTTTTTTAAAAATGGTTTCACATAAGGGATAACTTCCAAATAATAATGCGATAAATACAAATAATCAGCATCCCTGATCTTCTTTGAACCTGAAAGCACATTTTCTATATTTAAAAAAATAGATCTTCCAAATTTTTTTCATTTTAAGCTTATAACTAATACTTCCTTCCCTATTTTGTCTATACATATAAACTCCTTTATTATAAATATAATAAGAGGCTATATGCTGTGAAAGCTCAAAAACACCACTGCACATCTTCTGATGTCATATTTACTGGAAATGAAATATTATTAATAGCTACAATATCCTTTCTTATACATTTATTACATGCAGATGGATACCATATACCATTATCAATCAACGAATATAAGTTATCAGAAAAAGTTATTTGAAGTGGAAGACATTTCAGACAAATCAAACTGATACTCCTTAATTCTATCCTTGCCGTAATAATAAGAGTAGGGAAAAAAATAATAGTATCTGGTGAATGAGTTTTCAATTATACAATTAAGATTTTCCAAGAAATCATCATCTCTCCAAAAAAATCATCACCATCTAAAAAAATAATAAGTAATCACCTTCTGCTTGATTTATCGCCACATTCCTTGCGCTAGATAGGCCACCATTTTTCCTTATTAACTAATTTTATACACCCATTTTTTTCACTCAGTTCTTTGCAATGCTCAAATGTTGCATCGGTAGAACCATCATTCACCAAGATAATTTCATAATCCCTAAAAGATTGCTTTAAAATACTATCTATACAACTAACGATATAATCCTGCACATTATAAGCAGGGACAATTACAGAAAAATCTCATAAGTTATACTCAATTTAAAAATACTAATATATGGTGAAATTCTTTTATTAGCATGATTTCCAAAAACTATCATAAATATCTTTTTGAAAAATAAAATAAAAGAAAACAAAAAAATAAACCAAAACAATTAACTTCCTAACTTTAATCTTAGAAAAGTATATAAGCTCAACAGATAATAAAAAGAGAAATACTAAGAGCTGACAACACTCTATTAAAGATATAAAATTTCATAGAGACAGCGAATGCAATACAAACAAGTACATTAGAAAGCAATACAAAATTATATTTATCACTCTCAAAAAAAGCTTATTTCTAAAGAACAATATAGGAAGTATTATAAAAATATTGGAATATAACCCCTATTCCACTACCAAAATCTGCCTCTTTAGCATACTCATCTATAAAAAAATATGCTTCATACTTTGTACCAGAAAAAAATAATCAGGACTAATCAACAAACCAAACAAATCAAACCTTAACACAACAAGGAATGTTAATATAAATAACAACATAAAAAGTCTTATTTAAATGAAAAATTTCGCACAAAAAAATAATGGAGCAAAAATTAATGAAACATTATGAAAAGAAGATGCTAGCCCGATTAAAAAGAATTTAATAGTTAACTTGTCATATAGGAGCAGTATACAAGAATATAAAACTATAGACATAGCGACACTCTGCCTAACTATATTTAGACTATCCAAATAGAAAAATAAGAATATAAAAAGTCAAAAAAATAAAGAAGGTTTTCTTACCTTTATAAGGGAAAGGTATAAGAATAAACACTGAATAAACGCCATAGTCAAAAATAAACTGCACATGCAGATCTAAAGAACTATATAATTTATTCAAATAGTAAAAACCGATCTCCAAAGGCCACTGTGAATGGTAATAATCTAGATTTTTTTATATATATACATAATTCTCATAGTCTGCACCTGTATTTTCTCTTAATCCAGAAATTAAAAAACAAAGGAATAAGAGAAAAATAATACCAATATGTGTTTAGCAATTCTATTGCTGCAATTCTCAGAGGCAAAAAAATAAATATAACACTACTGGCAAACATTAAATAGTATATAAAAAAATGTTTCTAACATAGATTAGCCAAACCTATAATTTCTCAATTAGAATATCAAACTTTCTCATCAATTCCGATTCTTTTTCAAATCCTTCCACTTGAATAGACACCGGATGAATTCTATTTTCACCTAATATATTTATAATCGCTGAACTATATATAGTATATACATATATCTCTTTTATAATTATTTAATTCATTACAGATGATATCTTCAAAAATTAAATCTGAATTATAATACTTCACTCCATCGACAACAAAGCTCTTTTGGGGGTGGGGGAGGTAATAATCAATATTATATTTATCTATTATTTTTTTAAACAAATCTACATTTTTAGTATCATCATCATACAATCTTTGCCCTAAACATATTTTTTTAATACACCGTTAAGAGCATTACCAACACTATTATTAAATTTAAATATAGAGATTCTTTTTGGTATTTTTTTATGATATTATCCATATCATATATAGTATAATGTAAAGACGATATATCTTTTAATGTATTAATATCATGATCTATCATAAAGATAAACTTAATAAACTTAAGCTTCCAGCTTTCATTATTTTGATAAAGCATACTGTTTTTTTCAAAAATATTAGCAGTTCCATCATCAAATGTTATTAGCTCATTAAACTTGAGAGATGAAATAATTGATTGAATCAATATATTTTCTATATTTGCAACAAAAGATCTTATCAAATTTTTTTATTAAAAGAATCTAATCTTGTAATACAAAAATAAGGTATACTAACTTTATTGAACTTTTACAATAAATCTTATTTAAAAATATTACATAAAACACCAAATAAATTAAAATATCTATCTACTTTCTCGGAAAAAAATGATTAGAAAAATAATATTCCGTAAAATTTCTCATCTTCATAGTTTTTTTAACTATCTCTTTTGCTAAAAGAGTTTGTAAAGGGGTTGTGCATATAATTAAATTCATATTTTATTTAACTCTCGATGTCATGACATATAAAAAAAGGAAGTATAATACCTGCTCCTAATATGCTAGCAAAGGGGACATATTCAACCCCAAATTGCATAAAGATCGACAACCCTCCTAAATACAGTATTGTAGAAAGGATTGAGCATAATGATATCCATTTATTCTTTCCGTAAAAGAAAAGGTAATTTACTAAAATTAGATAAGGTACCGAGAACATTGTGGCAATAAGGAACATAATAATATAGTACTTTGTTCCCCAGAACTGTTCCCCTAAAACAAAAATCACAAATTCCTCTGGAATTGCCCACATAATAATAGAAGGAATAGGAATTAAAAGTAATGAAAGCAATGTTAGTTGGTGTACTTTCTGTAAAGTAATCTTCTTTTGTTTTAATGCTTCATAAAAATAAGGTATTGCAGCCTTATTTATTGCTTGAATAATGACTGCAAGCACCAACGCAATTTGAGCCCCCATAGCATAAAGACCTAATTCAGATTCAGTAAATTTATTATAAATAAATACTCGATCTAATTGACCTTTTTATAAACATGCTGATCTGATGAAAAGCTAACGGAATACCAAATCCTAGAAAATATAGAAAACCTTTTTGATACTCTGCTATATTAAAAGACTTTCTTCTATGCTCCCTAAAAATAGGAAAAAAATAAACCAATATAAATATTATTAAGTTACCTAAGAATAGTGCAAGAAATCGCTTGCCAACAAGATCACTATGAGAGAACTCCAAAAATAATACTGTTAATAATGTTGTCAACAATGCACTTCCAATTTGAATTAAAGTATACGAGATTGCCTTTTTTTCTGACACTGTTTTATACATAATTGAACTGTTAAGAAAGTTTGGAAAATTGAGATCAAAATTAAGTATGCTAAAAATTTCAGAATGAAAAAAATAGCAAAAATAACAATCCTACGGAACCTATCAGTAAGGCGTAAGCATATCCTGAAAATAAGATCAAATTTATCGAGCGCTTTCCATAAAAAAATAAAAAGTACCTTGTAACAGCACCTTCTTGACTGAAACTAATAATAATAATAAGTAAAGATAATATTGTTTGATAATAGGATAATTCCCCAAAGCCGTTTACACCTAATTTTCTAGACAAATAAGGTAACAGTAAAAATGGGAAAAATTTTAGCAACTATCTCACCTATTAAGTAAATAACACTATCTTTTAAGATCATAAATTATCATTTATAAATGAAAGTATTAAAACCAACAACCGTTGTGCCATCAGGAACATCTTTTTGTAACTACAGCATTAGCGCCTATTATGCAATTTTTTTACCAATAGTAATATCACCTAAAACCTTTGCCCCACATCCTATAATAGTATCTTGACCAACAATTTGCTGACATGGTATACCTCTTTTTTTCTTTCTCATCAAACCTTAATGCACCGAAAGTAACATTCTGATGGATAATAACTCCATCAGCTAGCACTGCTCCACCACCAATGACAATTCCTGTAGGGGTGGCGAAAAACAACATTACCTAATTTACAACTAGGCGTAATATCACAAGCAAACTTACGAAATATCCTTTTTATGCAATAAAAAGACCAATAGACTATTAATTTTACGAAGAAATTTACTGTCTTTATATCTTTCTATATTTTGATTAAAACGTTGCATCAATCTTATTAAAAAGATCAACTCCTCACTTAATGACCTTAAAAAAATCTATACAATTTCATTACTTATTCTCTAAATCATAAAAACCGCTTCGGTTTATTTTCATTCTCACCAGCTAAAAAATGCTTTAATCAGCCCATAAGCCTTTTTCCGATGAACTATCTTGATAATATGGATTTACCATTGTAGGCAAGCGTTTTTGGAAATCATCAGATAATAAATGTTGAATCCCTTGTTCAATAGATTGTCGATTACTTTCTACATCAATAACTGATTCGCCACGAACGCGTCCTTCTTGCCTTTTTCCCAATATTTACTGTTCCTACTTGTAAAGAAGGCGCTTCTAACAAACCTGATGAACTATTACCTATTAACCCTTTTTGAATACTTAATTAAAGCTAAATATTCCTCCGGTTTTACCGATGTGAAAAAAATGCAAATCGATTTTCATCTGCATAACTTTTTTTACTTTGGCAAATATGACATTGGAATGCGTGTCAGAATTAGATCCAATAAACACAAATTGATAATCTGACTTAAAAAGAATCTAATGCTAAAAAGAAGCTGATCAACTTGCTCTTCTACAGATTGCCCAGTAATAGTTTCAGGATGAAATGCAACCATAAAAATACGGTTTATTTTGCAAATTTAACTTAAAAAAATAACCGCTCTTTTGATGGCAATTCTAAACTTAGTCCATTTTCAGCCCCAAGAGAGCCAATGTTATGCACACTTTCAGGAAGTTCGCCAAGCTGAATCACTCGTTTACGATATACTTCTGTCGCTGTGAGATGCAGTTTTGCCATTTTTGTAATACAGTGGCGAATAAACTCATCATAATTGCCTAATGTTTGCTCGCCACCATGCAAATGAATTAATGGAATGTTATGTATTGCAGCAGCCGTTGCTACAGAAAGTATTTCATAACGATCACCTAATACCATTACTGCATCATAATGATTTTTCTGGAAATGTTTACCAAAGAGATCGAGGGTTTCAGCCATTGAAGTTAAAATTGTTTGGTTATTTTGGCTATCAAGTTTTACTGCTATTCTCTCAGCAATATTAAACCCATCTTGCTCAATCACATCTACGGTATTTCCATATTGAGGAGCAAGGTGCATAGCGGTTACAATCAATGAAAAATCCAACTCATTGTCTTCTTGTAATCGTCTTAGTAAGCGCTTAACAATACCGTATTCCGCACGTGAGCCTGTTACATAGGCAATTCTTTTTTTAGTCATAGCTCTGATTTTATGATCTCTTCCAATAACTGATAGCCTTGCTCATTCAAATGCAAGCCATCATTAGTGTAATCTAAGTTTAATTTGCCATAGTGATCACTAAATTTGCTATCTAGAGCAATCCATCTTGCAGATTTAAGGTTTTCTTTTAGAAATGCGTTAAGTTCTCTAATCACTGCATTATTACGATCAATCCTTAAGGCCACAGGGGTAATTTCTAAAAAATAAAGCTGAATGTTATTATTAATTGCTTTTAGTTTTTCAATAACTTGCTGAATGTCTGAAAAAATTTGTTCTTTTGTCCAACCAGCATACACGATATCATTAGTACCAAACATCAAAAATAGCTTTATTACCTAAAGATTTAATCAATCCTTGAGCTAGAATCAAATCGATATATTGTTTAGTAGTAATCCCTGCAATAGCTAAATTATTAACGGCTTGGCCATTAACTTCTTCAATATTCCAATAATCTAAAATTGAGTGACCAATTAAGCTGATTTCTTTTGTTTGATTAAAATTATCTTTCTTAGCGGATATTGTTTTTGATGGTTTCTAATAGGATTTTATCTTTTATTACGTTGCTGAAGAATAAAATAGAAATATTCGAAATCAAGACGATCATCAATATCAACTGAAACTTCTTTAGCCATAAAATACGCAACACACTTCTCTCCATAGAAGTGTTTTTGCTCTAAATAAGCCTGAGGTTTTGCAGAAAAAATTGCCCCATTTGGCGAATACTCTGGATGATATTGCTGGCGAGCATAATTAGAATAATCTAATTTAAAGTTTTTTAAACTCTCATCTTCATCAATTGGACGGGTTAATGTTGTTGGTTTATGCGCATCAGATACCGAAACTAAAAAATCAAATTTATCAAAATGTGCTTCAAATTTTTTATTCGCTTCTTGAATATGTTGAGCAGTTCTTAATGGTGAAGTAGGTTGCAGCAATACAAAATAATCATAATCAACATGACTATATCGATTCAATACATCTTCAATTACAACAAAAGAACTTGCTTTATCTGAGGATAGCTCGGCAGAACGTTTGATGAATTCAATCGGATAATGAGCAAGTAAATCAATATATTCTTGAGAGTCTGTACTTACGATAATCTTTTCAAACTCTTCACTTTCTAATGCTGCCTCAATACTATAAGCCATTAGTGGTTTACCATTTGCAAATAAAACATTTTTATTAGGTAACCCTTTTGAGCCTGATCTCGCTGTAATAATTGCAATTTTCTTCATAATTTTAACCGCTCTTATTCTTGATTTGAGAAACGACTATCTTGAATTAATTGATCTTCTTCAAAATCCATTTCCGCATCTTTACCTAAAATATCATACCAACACATCGGACTAATACCATTTCCTGGACGTTTAGTGGTCAAATTCTCAATCGTATAGATTTCGCCTTTTTTAATTGGGCGAGCTGCAATAATGGATTTACGAGCCACAATTTTGTTTTTGGCTTCAGAAACAGTAACAATTTTTTCAGAAGAACCTAATGATTTTTCGACTGCTCGAATTCCTTCGCAAAGTAATTTCAATTCCTCTGGTGTTACTGATGCCTTGTGATCTGGGCCTTCAAAGTTTTTATTTAAGGTAAAATGTTTTTCGATAAAGGTGATACCATAAGGCACCGCAGCTAGCCCCGCAAAATAGCCTGCGGAATGATCAGAAAAACCTAAATTGTAATCAGAGAACAACTCTTTTAATTGATAAAACGCATTTAAGTTCACATCTTCATAAGGTGTTGGGTATTCGGTATTACAGTGAAGAATAGTAATCTCTTCTTTTTTTCATACCATTTTTTTCTAATATAGATAAAAGCATCTTTGATCTCTTCAATAGTCGCCATTCCTGTTGAAATTACCACGCTTTTTCCCTCAATCGGCAAACTAGCAATTTTCTCTAAGTAAGGTAAGTTAGTTAGTTCGCCAGATGGAATCTTCCATACTTTTTGCTTTTCACTAGCAAGAAAATCAATGGACTCCATATCAAATGGCGTAGAAAACACTTCTAATTCTAAAGAACGCGCATAAGCTTCTAATTTACGAAACTCATTATAAGAAAGCTCTAGTTTACGAGTCATTTCAAGCTGACTATCTGTAGTACCTGTAGTTACTTTTTGGTATTCCGCTTTCGGAGCATATTTTGAAATCAGTTTATCTGCTTTAAATGTTTGAAATTTAACTGCATCAACACCACATTCCTTTGCAACATCTATCATTTTCTTTGCTAACTCAGGATTTCCATTATGATTACAACCAATTTCTGCAACAATAAATACTTGACTCATTTTTATTCTACTTCCTTAATAAATTTTGCTGGAACACCAGCAACAATAGTACGAGGTTTTACGTTACGAATTACAACGGCACCTGCACCAACTACAGCACTTTCCCCAATTCTCAATTGACCAGTGATCACCGATGAGCTTCCAATAAAACAATAATCTTCAATTATAACATCACCATTTAATGTACTATTTGTAGAAATATTACTGTGATCACCAATACAACAACCATGCTCAATTAATGACTTAGTATTGATAATGACATTATCTCCAATAGTAACACCGCTATTCACTATGGCCATTTTCCCTACAAAAACCCCTCTACCTAGAGAAGAGTTGTTAGATACGACCGCTGTTTTATCAATGATGTTAATAACGTCACATTGATATTTCATAAGCTTTAAATATTTATCTAGGGCGATAAGTATTATTTCCGATACTTATAAAAAAACTGTAATGTTCCCTTTCTTGGAAATCATCAATCGTTTTTAGCAAGAATTGGATAACCTAAATGACTCGTTCCTTCTGGTTTAAAATTATCAATGAACCCACAAAATTCATATCTTGATAAATCTAAAGAATCTAGTACAGATTTCGCATATCCACCTGCGCCAATAAAAACTACTTTCTTTTTCATTATTAACGTTTTTAGTACTTTGAATCAATGAACTCAACAAAATAATAAAACTAGAAATCATCAAACCAATAATAAACCCAATTACAATAATTAATCCTTTTTTTGGGGCTTATCTTTAATCACCGGATAGTCTGGAGCACTTAAATAATAATATCCACTAACAGCACCTTCTTTCTCCACTTTTTGTCTCTAATACATTTAATAAGTTAGCTTGTTTTTCAATATTATAATAATTCAGTGGATAGACTAAAGGTGCATTTTTCAAGGTATCAACCTGAGCTTGTAAGTACTTTTCCCCCAACATAAATAAATATGAGCCATCACTGAGTTTTGAATCACTAAATGGTACCTTGGCATCACCTAACAATACTTCTGGTACGCTTACATTGCCACTTAAAGATTTTGAATAATCTTTAATTCCAGCTGATTTTGCGATATCCAATGCCGTTGTAAGGTTTTCTAACTGAATTTGACGCACTGTTTCTGTATCTCGTTCAATCTTATTTTTCTGAACTTCTAATCCACTAATCACCAACTTAATATTCGCTAGAAAGTCTTTTTTATTTTCAGCAAGCACCCATTGGTTTACAAATTGGATATAGTCTAATAAGACATCCTGCGCTTCTTTTGGTGTCTCAGCAGCAAAACTAACATTTACACCAACTGAATTTGGATCTTTTTTAGGATCTGGTACGGTAATAATCAGATTTTTATCAACCAAATTAGATAAAAGCTTCTTTTTAGCCTCTTCGGAATTAGCATTTTTAGCGGCATAAGTGTTAAACCATTTGGATTGAGAAAAGAATGCATCTTTCAAACTACGTGAAAATAAAGCTGTTTTAAAGTCATTAAATACAGCTTCTGAAACTTTATCTTGTGAAAAATCTTTAATCTCCAGAATAGATGCATATTCACCGCGAAATAACAAATAATCACCTAGATTAGCCACCTTGGGTGCAACTACTACTGATTTAGATGTCCATTGTTCTTTAGCCGTAAAAGCATAACCTGCCGCAATGGCGGTACAAACGAATGCAGATAAAAATAATCCATAGCTTTTTTTATTCCATAGAATTTTAATTAATTCAATCAAATCAATCTCATCCGACCCATTTAATTTTTTTGATAACGACTATCACTCATTATTAATCCTTTTATGTCAATTGAACATACTATAAGTTTATCGCATTCTACCTGACTTCCCCTGCTCTAACAAGGGAATTAAAATAATCTTAATGAAAAAAATAACTAATCGTAATAACCAAATAAGTTATTGATATAAATAAAAAAAGGCATCACCTGGTAAGTGATACCTTTTATACATTAAAATCAATTAATTACATTTTAACTAAGCATAATACATCTCAAACTCAACAGGATGTGGTGTCATATTTAAACGCTCAACTTCTTTACGTTTAATATTAATAAATGCTTCGATAAAGTCTTTCGCAAACACACCACCCTGCGTTAAGAATTCATAGTCTTTTTCTAATGAATTCAACGCTTCCTCTAATGAGCTCGCGACTGCTGGAATATCTTTTAATTCTTCAGGTGGAAGATCGTAAAGATTTTTATCCATTGCATCACCTGGGTGAATTTTGTTCACTACGCCATCAAGACCTGCCATTAATAATGCCGCGAAAGCCAGATATGGGTTTGCCATTGGATCTGGGAAACGCGCTTCAATACGGATTGCTTTCGGGCTAGTTACTGCTGGAATACGAATTGAGGCAGAACGGTTACTTGCAGAGTAAGCCAACAATACAGGTGCTTCAAAACCAGGTACTAAACGTTTGTATGAGTTAGTACTTGGGTTGGTGAACGCATTTAATGCTTTAGCATGCTTAATGATACCGCCGATGTAATAAAGTGCGGTTTCAGAAAGGCCTGCATATTTATCACCTTGGAAAATGTTTTTACCGTCCTTACTTAATGACATATTACAGTGCATACCTGAACCATTATCACCCGTGATTGGTTTTGGCATAAAGCAAGCAGTTTTGCCGTGTTCTAAGGCAACGTTTTGCACCACATATTTATAGATTTGCGTTTCATCCGCTTTTAAAGTCAAGCTATTGAATTTGGTTGCAATTTCGTTTTGACCCGCTGTTGCCACTTCATGGTGGTGAGCTTCGATGACTAAGCCCATTTCTTCTAAAATTAAACACATTTCAGATCGAATATCATGAGCAGTATCAATTGGTGCCACCGCACAATAACCACCTTTCTTCAATGGACGATAAGCATTGTTACCGCCTTCATATTTTTTGTTGGTGTTCCAAGCGGCTTCAATATCATCAATTGCGAAAGAAGCACGGTTCATTGATACATCAAAACGTACATCATCAAATAAGAAGAACTCAGGTTCTGGACCAAAGAATGCCTGATCTGCAACGCCTGTTGAACGCATATAGTTTTCTGCTCGAATAGCGATTGAACGCGGATCACGATCATAGCTTTGCATGGTTGTTGGCTCATAAACGCTACAACGAATTGAAAGTGTTGGGATCTGCGCAAATGGATCGACTACTGCAGTTTCAGCAATTGGCATTAAAAGCATATCGGCTTTGTTAATGGTTTTCCAACCTTCAACAGAAGAGCCATCGAACATTTTGCCATCTTCAAACATATCTTCATCGACAAGGCTAACCGGGATAGAAACACCATGTTCTTTACCTTTAATGTCGGTGAAACGAAGTAGCACGAACTTAATATCGTTCTCTTCGATCAGTTTAAATACGTTGGCAATTGCATTTGCATTTGGCATAGGGAGTCCTCTATTTTGCTATGTGTATAATCTTTATAAAAATTAAAAGAGTATTATAACGCAATCGCTTGCTTTTTTCATAAGATTTATTTTATGTCCTGGCGTAGCAGAGCAGCGAAATATCGTGTATAATTTTTGCCCTTTCGAGATTCTCGTAGAGTGGGTTTACTCACTAATTCAAACTACTTGGACTATTCGGTGGCATTAAAATTCCACCCTACAAAACTTAAACTTTAAGAACGTAATAAATGAAAAACGACATTGATATTAACAAATTGCGCAATATTGCAATTATCGCTCACGTTGACCATGGTAAAACCACCCTCGTTGACAAACTCCTTCAACAATCTGGTACATTTGAATCAACTCGTGGTGATGTTGATGAACGCGTAATGGACTCAAACGATCTTGAAAAAGAACGTGGTATTACCATTCTTGCAAAAAATACCGCAATCAACTGGAATGGTTATCGCATTAACATCGTAGATACCCCAGGACACGCCGACTTCGGTGGTGAAGTAGAACGTGTACTTTCTATGGTTGATTCTGTACTTTTAGTGGTAGATGCCTTTGACGGTCCGATGCCACAAACGCGTTTCGTAACCCAAAAAGCCTTTGCTCACGGCTTAAAACCAATCGTAGTTATCAACAAAGTTGACCGCCCAGGCGCACGTCCTGATTGGGTGGTGGATCAAGTATTCGATTTATTCGTTAACCTTGGCGCAACCGATGAGCAATTAGACTTCCCTATTATCTATGCATCTGCATTAAATGGTGTTGCGGGTCTTGAACACGAAGATTTAGCGGAAGATATGACGCCATTATTTGAAGCGATTGTTCAACACGTTGAACCGCCAAAAGTGGAACTTGATGCGCCATTCCAAATGCAAATTTCCCAATTAGACTATAACAGCTATGTGGGTGTTATCGGTATCGGTCGTATCAAACGTGGCTCAATCAAACCAAATCAGCCTGTGACGATCATTGATGGCGAAGGTAAAACTCGCCAAGGTCGTGTCGGTCAAGTATTAGGTCACCTTGGTTTACAACGTTATGAAGAAGATGTTGCTTACGCAGGCGATATCATCGCGATTACCGGTTTAGGTGAATTAAATATCTCGGATACCATTTGTGATATCAACGCCGTTGAAGCACTACCTTCATTAACTGTTGATGAACCAACTGTAACCATGTTCTTCTGTGTAAATACTTCACCGTTTGCAGGTCAAGAAGGTAAATATGTGACTTCTCGTCAAATTCTTGAACGTTTAAACAAAGAGTTAGTTCACAACGTGGCATTACGCGTAGAAGAAACACCAAACCCAGATGAATTCCGAGTTTCTGGCCGTGGTGAATTACACCTTTCTGTATTAATTGAAAATATGCGTCGTGAAGGTTATGAACTTGCTGTTTCTCGCCCTAAAGTAATCTACCGTGAAATCAACGGCAAAAAACAAGAGCCTTACGAACAAGTGACTATCGACGTAGAAGAACAACACCAAGGTTCAGTTATGGAAGCATTAGGTATCCGTAAAGGTGAAGTTCGCGATATGATGCCGGATGGCAAAGGTCGTGTACGTTTAGAATATATCATCCCTAGCCGTGGCTTGATCGGTTTCCGTGGTGAATTCATGACTATGACATCTGGTACTGGTTTACTTTACTCTAGTTTCGATCACTACAATGACATCAAACCAGGTGAAATCGGCCAACGTAAAAACGGTGTATTAATTTCTAACGCAACAGGTAAAGCATTAGCTTATGCACTATTTGGTTTACAAGAGCGTGGTAAATTACTGATCGAAGCCAACGTAGAAGTTTATGAAGGTCAAATCATCGGTATTCACAGCCGCACAAACGACTTAACCGTAAACTGTTTACAAGGTAAAAAACTCACCAATATGCGTGCATCGGGTAAAGATGATGCCATCGTCTTAACCACACCGGTGAAATTCTCCCTTGAACAAGCTCATCGAGTTTATCGATGACGACGAGTTAGTGGAAGTGACACCAGAATCGATCCGTATCCGTAAAAAACTCTTAACGGAAAATGATCGTAAACGTGCAAACCGTACCACAACCAGTACGAGTACTCACTAATTAAAAACGTGCGGAAATTTGACCGCACTTTTAAACAAACAAAAGGCGAACATCATGTTCGCCTTTTTATTTCATGATTAAAACTAGCCTAATCTTACTTTCTCTCCACCGAATTCATCGAGTAAGTTTTTCTGTCAGTTTAGATAAAAATACCCGTCATTAATACAAAATCAGCATCAAAGCGTTGCGCATAATCTTCTTTTTAAAAATATCCGCATTTTTTTCTCACGCACGGCATCAGCAAATTTTCAAACGTTTGAGCGTGCAATCTTCATTAAACACAAAAGTCAGCGTATCTTCCCATTCTAATGCGAGCTTGCTCACCACTTTTTTTGCCATCTTGTAAAAGCGCTAGAAATCTCTTCATTTTCTAAAGGCTGTTTTTTTACAACGGATCACACTGTCTTCTTGGCTTCCACGAAGTTCAGCTTCTTCTAACGCCACCAACCAATGCGGGATTTTTTTCCTGCACAATCCAATCCGTTAAAAATGGTCGAAGGTTCATTCGCAAAAAGCCAATGGTACAACCGGGTAACGAACCAAGGGATTTACGCAATAATGCTAAGACATCTTCTGCACGTTTACTGGATGCCGCATCAACATGAACAAGGTTATTTTCGGTATCAATCCACACGGCAGTTTGCTGATTTTTTTACTGAATGCACGCGGCAATAAATTCATCACCACATCATCTTTTTAACGTTTGTTTTTTTCCGTTTTTTTCAATTTGCGGTTTTCTTTTTTTGTTCAAGGCTTTCAATGCGTTCATCTAATTCACGTTTCACCACATTCGCCGGTAACATTTTCTCTTCTTTTTTCGCAACTAACAAAAATGTGTTTACCGACAGAAAAAAATGCAATAATTCGCTGCCTTTCAAGGGATTCGTCCAACCGAATTTACTTTGATCTTGTGAACCACAAGGATGAAATTCACAATCTGACAACTGGCGTTGCAATTCATTAAGATCCCAATCTAGGGGCTTAGTGAGCCTATATGACATTAAATTTTTTTAAACCACATCGTAACACTTCCTTCATAATAGGGTAAAATACGCGACATTGTAGCCCATAAACTCACGGGAAAAAATGATGCAACAGAAATTAATTGCCTTCATCGGTGGTGGCAATATGGCACAAGCGATTGTGTTAGGCCTATTAAAACAAGGTTATCCAGCCGACAAAATTATCGTTAATGATCCTAATGAAGAGAAACGTGCTTTTTTTGCTCAATATGGTGTGTCGGTTTCGACAGATAACGAGCAATCCATCACGCAATCCAAAGTTGTGTTATTTGCGGTAAAACCGCAAGTGCTAGCCAATGTTTGCAAGCCATTAAGTGCGGTTGATTTCTCTGATAAATTAATTATTTCTATTGCAGCAGGGATTTCGACTGCCCGATTAGCTGAACTCCTTCCAACAGCAAAATCCATTGTTCGCGTGATGCCAAACACCCCTGCATTAGTTGGAGAAGGCATGGCTGGCTTATTTGCTGATAAAAATACACCTGAAATTGACCGCACTTTTGCGGAAGATTTACTTTCAGCTGTAGGAAAAACCACTTGGATGACGGATGAAGATCAAATGCATGCTGTCACCGCTGCATCAGGCAGTAGCCCTGCTTACTTCTTCCAATTTTTAGAAGCCATGCAAAAAGGCCTAATGGAAATGGGATTAGATGAAAAGCAATCTCGTGAGTTGGTACAACAAGCCATGTTAGGCTCGGCGAAGCTGGTGATTGAAAAATCCACAGACAGCTCTTTCCACTTTACGAGAAAATGTTACCTCAAAGGGCGGTACCACCGCAGCCGCATTAAATGTGTTCAATCAGCACCAATTTAATGACATCATTAAACAAGCGATGCAGGCCTGTGTGGCACGCTCACAAGAAATGGAAAAAAATTATTCTAATGCAAGTTCGTCCTTTTTACCTGGCTCATCCCTGAGCTTTTTTTGGTTACTATTGTGCCTACGGTGTGTTTCTTCCCCTTTTTCCCTGCATGGTTGAAAAAACGCAATCTTATAGTGAAGAAAGCATCGGTTTATTGCTGGCCTGTGGTTATATTTTCCGTTTTAGCGGCAGTATTTTATTTTCTGGCTTAATAAAACGCGTTTCCCTTTTTAGTGAATGGCTTACGTTACTTAGCTGTTGCCAGCGCTATCACCATGGCGTTAATTGGGCTCATGTCGCATAATTTCTGGTTATTATTTATTGGACTTGCCTTGTATTCCATGGTGAATGCTGCGGGGATGCCGATTGGTGATAGCCTCGCTAGTACGTGGCAACAACAAATTCATTTAGATTACGGCAAAGTACGCTTGATTGGCTCCTTTGCATTTGTTGTCGGCGTGATGGTGTTTGGGTATTTAGCGGGGGTGGTTGGTGAGCAATACATCACATGGATGATCACGGGCATCCTTATTTTCTATAGCATTGTGCAATTACTTCATCCCAATCCAATGCCACAAGATGAGCCTCAAAGTGCGGTTGAAAATTCTGTTGGATTTTTAGGCTTACTCAAAAATAAAACGACACTTCGTTTATTTATTGCTATTGCACTGATTCAAGGATCGCACGCGGCTTATTACTCATACAGCACTATCTTCTGGACAAGTCATGGTCATTCTGTTTCCGATGCGGGCTTATTTTGGGGAATCAGTGTACTAGCTGAAATCGTCGTCTTTTTCTTCTCCACCCGATTATTCAAAAATTGGAGCATTACTGCCCTTTTCTATCTCACAGGCATCGCTGCTATCGTACGTTGGCTTGCTTTCGGTTATGCCGACACCTTTGTTGAAATCGTTCTATTGCAATGTTTTCACAGCCTCACTTATGTGGCGGGACATTACGCGACCGTGCGTTATATCACGACTCAACCACAAAACCATATTGCGAAATTACAAGGTTTATACAATGCCTTAGCAGGATGTGCAGCCATTGCCATTTTCACCGCACTTTCTGGTGTGCTTTATCCAATTTCGCCAGTTTATGCTTTCAGCTTAATGGCTGCCTTTGCATTCATTGGTTTATTTATCACCCCACGTGGTGTAAAAGCCTTTTTACCCCATAGAGTGTAAACATGAATAACCTTACACTAATCGATTTATTCTTAAATGAATATTGGATTGAAAAAGGATTGTCTGAAAACACCGTGCAGTCTTATCGTCTCGATTTGACCGCACTATGTGATTGGTTGGATAAACAAAATTTATCCCTCGAAACCCTCGAGCCATTAGATCTACAGCAATTTCTAGGTAGCCGTTTAGAACAAGGCTATAAAGCGACAAGCACGGCTAGAATGCTGAGTGCGATGCGAAAATTGTTTCAATATTTATATCGTGAGAAATATCGTACGGATGATCCAAGTGCCGTACTGAGTTCGCCTAAACTACCAAGCCGTTTGCCTAAGTATTTAACAGAGCAACAAGTCACGGATTTATTAAATACGCCAGATGTAGAAATTCCGCTCGAGTTACGCGATAAAGCCATGTTGGAATTGTTGTACGCTACTGGATTACGTGTCACGGAATTGGTCACGCTCACTATTGAGAATATGAACCTGCAACAAGGTGTCGTGCGAGTGATTGGTAAAGGTAACAAAGAACGCATTGTGCCAATGGGAGAAGAAGCCGCGTTTTGGGTACGACAATTCGTACTTTACGGTCGTCCTATTTTGCTTAATGGACAAAGTTCAGATGTGGTCTTTCCAAGTCAACGAGCTCAGCAAATGACTCGCCAAACCTTTTGGCATCGTATAAAACATTATGCTGTGTTAGCGAGAATCGATACGGATGCCCTTTCACCACATGTTCTCCGTCATGCCTTTGCGACGCATTTAGTGAACCACGGTGCGGATCTCCGTGTTGTGCAAATGCTCCTCGGACACAGCGATCTCTCCACCACGCAAATCTATACTCATGTGGCTAAAGAACGCTTGAAACACCTTCATGAAAGATTTCATCCAAGGGGATAAAATAAAAAAGCGCGGTCAAATTTATCGTTATTTTTGGCCGCACTTTAGTATGAAAAGCTTATTTTAATGACAACAATCTCGCCACATTTTGAGCTGTTGAAACTAAATTCTGATCGCCTTGCTTGAGAATTGTCGGTAAATCCCCCAGATTACGAATAATTGGAAACACTGCATCAATGCCATGTTCATACACCACTTCATAATCCTCACGCAAACAACCCACAATCGCAATGACAGGCTTATTAAATTGTTTCGCCGTGTGCGCCACACCGATAGGGGTCTTACCTAAAATACTTTGTGCATCCATACGGCCTTCGCCAGTAATCACTAAATCAGCATCTTTAACTTGCTCAGCGAGTTTCAAATTATCTAACACAATCTGCACACCGGCTTTCAGTTGCACATTAGGTAAAAGCAATAAACCACCACCCATACCACCTGCCGCCCCCGCACCTGGTTGCTCTTTAATTTGTTTACCACAATCCCGCTCGGCAATTTGGGCAAAATGGGCTAATGCAGCATCGAGTTCCTTCACTATCTCCGGCGTCGCACCTTTTTGCGGACCAAAAATCGCAGAAGCACCTCGTTCACCACAAAGTGGATTATTCACATCACAAGCCACTTCCATTTGTACGTGTTGCAATCGAGGAGCTAAATCAGCCATTTGAATTTCAGCAAGATTTGATAATGCTGCGCCGCCAAAGTCAATAGATTGACCATTTTTATCCAATAAACGTAAGCCTAACGCTTGTAGCATACCTGCACCACCGTCATTTGTGGCACTCCCACCAATCCCTAAAATGATGTGTTGAACACCCAGGTCAAGAGCTTGCTTAATCAGCTCACCTGTACCAAAACTGGTGGTTTGACAAGGATTTCGTTTATCCATCGGGACAAGATGCAATCCCGATGCGGCCGCCATTTCGATAATCGCCGTTTTACCATCACCTGATAAACCGAAAAAACTTTTTACTTGGTTGCCTAACGGTGCAGTGACTTCTGCCTCAATTAAGCGCCCCTGAGTGGCATCTACCAAAGATTGTACGGTTCCCTCTCCCCCATCTGCCATTGGTAATTTCACATATTCAGCGTTTGGAAAAATACGTTTAAAACCAGTTTCAATCGCATTAGCCACTTCAAGTGCGGTTAAACTTTCTTTAAATGAATCAGGCGCAATGACAATTTTCATATTCTCTCCTTAAACTAATTAAATACACCAAAAATTAAGGTGGAAACAATGGTCATAATCAAGCCCACTGCACTTTCATAAGGAATCAATTTTAAGCGTTCTTTCATGTCCATATTTACGCTACCGCCAGTTGCATGGAAAAAAGAACCATGTGGCATATGATCGAAAACTGTCGCCCCCGCATGAATCATCGCAGCACCTGCCAGACTACTCACCCCCAACTCTAATAATGTTGAACTAAACACACTCGAAGCAACCGCTGTACCTGCCGTTGTTGATGCCGTGGCAAGCGACATGAGTGCACCTGAAATTGGTGCCAGGATATAAGAAGGTAAGCCCGAATGTTTTAAGCCTTCAATAAGCACATCTTTCATACCGGAATTAGCAATAATACCGGCTAAAGCTCCCGTACCAAGTAGCATAATCGCCACCGGAGCCATTTTCCCTAAACCGCTAATCGCATAGTTATTGGCTTGGCGAAGCTTGCCCATACATAATGCGCCAATCAGACCACCAAGTGGTAAAGCGATTAAAGGATCGACTTTAATATCGGCTAACGGACGAAGTGCCAGTAAGAAGATGGCAACCAAAGGCGCCACAAGTGCGGTCAAAAATGAGGGTAGATTCTGTGTTTCTACTGCGACAACCTCTTGGGATGAAACGCGCGAACCTTTGTTTCTTAAACGTTTTGCTAAGAAATAGGTCAATATTAAGCCAAAAATAGCGGGGATAATCCCTGCCATCATTACTGACGTTAAAGGAAGATGGAATGTATCTGCTGCAGCAATAGCATTAGGATTAGGTGACATTAAGTTTCCTGCTTTTCCCCCACCAATCATCGCTAAGAGAATCGCAGGTTTTGATAAGTCAGTACGACGAGCAAGTGCTAAGGCAATTGGAGAGACCGTAATCACGGCAACATCAATAAATACACCAACGGCGGTTAAAATTAATGTGGCCAACGCTAACGCTAATAATGCTCTGGTTTCACCTAACTTATTTGTAATGGTTTCAGCAATGGTATTAGCCGCACCAGATTCAATCAGTACTCCCGCCAATACCCCTGCTGCCAGAATTCGCATGACTGCGGTAGTGATACCTTGAGCGCCTCCGATCATGAGACTCACGGTTTGAGATAAATCAGCGCCACCAACTAATCCCCCTACTAAAGCCCCGACTAACATACCATAGGCTGGTGAGACTTTTTTCAAAATAAGGAAAATAGCAACGATGAGTGCAATGAGTGCACCTAAGGCTGAGACTGTTGGCATAGCGTCCTCCTGTTGATATGAATATGCAAAAATCTTTCTTATTTATATCAGCAAAAGTAGAGGAATAAAATCTTGTCAGACGTCCACCTACAAAAACGGCTTATGTAAAACACATAAGCCGAAATTGTTACTGAAAATTGACCGCACTTTAGAAAAATAAAATACTTCCCCAAACCACGACAACAATGCAAAGTGCAATGAACACTGCTGCTGAGCCTTGATCTTTGGCTCTCCCTGAAAGTTCATGGCGTTCTGTGCCAATACGATCCACCACCGCTTCAACTGCACTATTTAACAGTTCCACTGCCATCACAAGTAAAACCGATGAAATCATCAAAGCAATTTCAATTTTAGTGTCCCCCAGCCAAAAGGCGAGTGGAATCATAATGCACGCAAGAAAACATTCGTGGCGAAATGCGGTTTCATTTTTGAATGCACTCTTTAAGCCTTGTAAAGAATATTTTGTAGAGTTAATTAAATGGGTTAATCCCGTGGTTTTATACATAAAAGTTCCTATGTTGTAATCTATAAACGTTTTGCTTCGATAACGTCGTCTAACTTCGCTAATCTGGCCAGTATTTTACTTAAACTTTCAACATTTTTCAGTTCAATTTCCATATCCATCGTTGCCACTTGTTTTTTGGTGTCCGCACGGCTTGAAACCCCTAACACACTGACTTTTTCATTTGCAAGCACGGTCGTAATATCGCGTAATAAACCGTTGCGATCACTGGCCACAATGCGAATATTAATATGGAACCCCGCCGCATAATTATCCCCCCAAAGGGCCTCCACTACACGTTCCGGATGTGCCGCTTGTAATTCAATGAACTGTTCACAATCGCAACGATGAATTGAGATACCTCGTCCCATCGTAATGTAGCCTGCAATCGCATCACCTGGAATAGGCTGACAACAACGCGCCATGTGGTGCATTAAATTACCGACCCCTTCAACAATGACATAGCCTTTTATTCTGTTGTTGCTCGGCTTTCTGCTGGGCCTTTTGCTGTGCAGTATTTGCACTTTTACTCGCCACATGACGGAGAATTTCTTGATCTGCTTCTTCAGCCGTCACTTTGATCAATCGGTTTTGCAAGAAATTCATTAACTGATTTAAACGGATATCCCCACTACCAATACCGGCGTATAAATCTTCGAGGTTTCTTAAGTTATAACGTGGTAAGGCAAGCTGCTCAACCTGTTTCAAACTGATATTCAAACGCGCAAGTTCATTATCTAACTGCTCTTTACCCGCTGGAACGTTTTTATCACGATCTTGTTTCTTAAACCACGCCTGGATTTTGGCGCGCGCTTTTGAGGTATGGGTAAAACCTAAGTTCGGGTTGACCCAATCTCGGCTTGGATTTGGATTTTTCTGCGTGATGATATCCACTTGCTCACCCATTTGCAGGTGATAAGTGAATGGCACAATACGCCCACCAACTTTCGCCCCGATACAACGGTGGCCAATCTCACTGTGGATCGCATAAGCAAAATCGAGAGGGGTTGATCCAGCGGGTAAATCAACCACTTCACCTTTTGGCGTAAACACATATACGCGGTCATCAAAGACTTGGCTACGCAATTCAGCCATCACTTCACCAGAATCCGTAATATCATCTTGCCATGCAAGTAATTTACGTAACCAAGTGATTTTTTCTTCATAAGCGGAAAGGCTACCTGTTGTGCCCTCTTTGTATTTCCAGTGCGCCGCTACACCAAGTTCGGCATCATCATGCATTTGCTGAGTTCGAATTTGCACTTCAATTGGCTTACCACCTTTGCCCAATACCACCGTGTGAATAGATTGATAGCCATTCGGTTTTGGATTAGCAACATAGTCATCAAATTCTTTTGGTAAATGTTTGAAATGAGTGTGTACGATACCAAGCGCGGTATAACAATCCTGCAATTTTTGCACGATAATTCTGACCGCTCTTACATCATATAAACCACTGAATTCCAAGTGTTTCTTTTGCATTTTTCGCCAAATGCTATAGATGTGTTTTGGACGACCGTAAACTTCAACCTGTTCGATATTTTCTTTTAAATAACCGGTTAACTCTGTGACGAAATCCGCAATATACTGCTCACGATCTAAGCGACGCTCATGTAATAATTTGGCAATATTTCGATATTGTTCTGGATGCAAATAGCGGAAGCAGTAATCTTCAAGCTCCCATTTCAATTGACCGATACCTAAACGGTTCGCCAATGGGGCATAAATATTGGAACATTCTTTGGCTGCCAATACTTTTTCTTCTTCGCAAAAGTGATTTTTCCGCATTACGAAGAAAACGTAATACGTTCAGCAAGTTTGATGATCACGCAACGGAAATCATCCACCATTGCAAGAAGCATACGGCGCACGTTATCTACTTGAGAAGCATTAGCAGAATGGCTGGCGTTGAGCTGACGGATATTATCCATCTCTTCAACACCTTTAAGAAGTTTGGTGATTTTAGGACCAAAATGTTCCTGAATCTGATCCCAATCGACAATTTGGTTCGCCACTAAGGGGAATAACATGGCGGTGAGTAAGCTTTCGCTGTCCATATTCATTTCATGCAGAATTTCCACCATTTCCACACCGGATTGCAATGTGAGGATTGCATTCTCCATTTGATCGGCATGTTCAGCTATTTGGGCTTGAGCATAATACCATGCATCAATCAAAGACTTTTCTGCAGGGGCAGCAAGTTTAAGGCTCGAACACCACTGTTCGATCACAAAATCATGTGGATTTGATAAGTGAGAACCACGAACTGCAACCATAATACCCCCCTTGTTGATGAATATGGCTCGGCAACATCCTGTCAACCGAGTTGTCTTTTTAAGACAACAAAAAAGTCCGATTATTCTATCAGAATTTACACCTTATTTGATAAATAATGTCACCGACTCCAAATGACTGGTATTTGGGAACATGTCAATCATCGCGGTTTTGATAATGCGATAGCCGAAAAAAAGCGAAGAATCTCAGCATCTCGTACTAAAGTTGCGGGATTGCAAGATACATAAAGAATGCTTTCTGCACCCAGCTCACATAACGAATTCAGTGCAAAAGCCGCACCGCTGCGAGGCGGATCAAGAAGAATTTTATTGAAATGTTGTTTTGCCCAAGTCTGTTCTGAAAAAGCTTGGTCTAAATCGGCTTGATAAAATTCAACATTATCGATGTGATTAAACTGTGCATTCGCTTGGGCTTTTTTCACCATATCCAAAACACCTTCAATTCCAACCGCACTTTTCACACGTTTGGCTAAAGGCAACGTGAAATTGCCCATGCCACAGAACAAATCTAATACATGATCATCCGGATTCAAATTAAGCCAGTCTAAAGCAGTATCAACCATTTGCTGATTTAAGTGGGTGTTCACTTGAATAAAATCGCGGATATCAAAAGATAAACGAATATCGTCTAACGCATAATAGGGCATTTCACCATGCACAAGTTGGATGTTTTGATCATCTTGTAAAAACAAATTCACGGCATTGAGGTGTGCAAACTCGAGCAATAAAGTGCGGTCAGTTTCAGCTAGATTTCCTTTGTAACGTAACAACATGGCTACGCCATTCTCTGCTGAAACTAATTCAATATGCCCTAATTGTTTCGGGGCTAAATATTGCGCCCAAAGTGCGGTCAATTTTGGGATAAGATCATTGATTGCAGGCTCTGCCACTAAGCATTTCTGAATACTCACTAACTGATTGGAATTTTTCTGACGAAATCCCATTTCAATGATTTTGTTTTTAGCATTCCACAGTAAACTTAATCGTACGCGACGACGATAAGCCCATTGTTCGCCACAAATCATGGGCATTAATTGAATAGGCTCTGCTTGCAGTTTACTTAATCGAGAAAAAAGGGCTTTTTCTTTCGCTTTACGCTGCATTTCTACAGGGATATGCTGTCCTTGGCATCCACCACAACGTTCATAATAACTGCATTGCGGTTCAACACGCTGACTACTCTTTTGTAGCCACTTTTGTGCAATGGCTAACCCATATTGACGTTTTTCATCGGTGACTACCGCTTCCACTTTTTCCGTTGGCAAGGCATTTTCAATGAACCAGGTTTTACCTTGAATTTTAGAGACACCTAGCCCTTGATAATCTAAATCCTGAATTTCAGCGACAACTTTTTGTTTGGTTTTCTGTTTTTGTGGAGCGTAAAGTAAAAGCCATGATGGTGTTTTAATTTATTTGTATCAAAGAAAGGAATTATTTTAAATAAAGTACGTTTTGCGTAAATAATTCTCGACTTTTCAGCGGCTTATCGCCTAAATAAGGTTTAAGTGCGATGCGAGTAAAACGTTTTGCCGTTTGTAATACCGATTCATCGGTGAATTCCAAACGGTCAAAAGCAAGTAAATCTCGTCCATAAAAGGTTAAGTTATCTTTCACTAACGAGGCGATAAAACCCTTTTCCGCACGGTATTGGTAAGTCATCGATTCATCCACTGGTAAACCTGAGCCTGCACAATGCAGAAAATCGATGCCATAACCTAAGATTTTAAGTAAATGAAATTCAAATAAGCGTAATGTAGGTTCAACCTGTGGCTGAGTCGCTAAGCCTGTTAAGCATTGAAGATAATGCTGAAAAAGTTGTGGATTGGCTGTTTCTGGCTCGATCACTCGAGTAATCAGCTCATTTACATAAAACCCGCTATATAAAGCCGTTTGCTGCAAAGGCAACGTAATTGCTGCGGGCTCTGCTTTCGTGAGTGTTTTTAATGCGCCTTTTCCTGACCAACGAAGAAGTAATGGCGTAAAAGGCTGTAAGACAGATTTCCATGCAGAACGTTTCGCACGTGCACCTTTTGCAATAACCGTCAAACGCCCTGTTTCTTCAGTGAATAAATCCACCAAAAAGGCTGGTTTCACTATAAGGACGACGATGTAACACAAAGCCGCGTTGGAGATCCATACAAGAATTATTTGCCTGATTTTTAATTCACTTGGTTTGTTTAACACAGCGTTCAGCGAGCACTTCACCTACGCTAGTTTGTAATTGACTGAAGTCATCACGCTCCTGCCAATACCAACGAATATTCGCATAATTTCTACCACGTTCAGAAATCACACGAGTCAATTTTTCGGTTACATCATTAAAAGTAACGGTCACCTGACTGAGTGTTTTTACTTTTCTGTTTTTTTGCTTCGTATGAACCACACTCACTTCTTTATTGCCTTTACACAAATAAACCGTCGCCGAACCCTTTTGAGATTTTTTATCCACGGTTTGCACTTTCATTTTCTGTGGTGCGGGCTTGCTTAATTCAACATTTTGTGAACAAGCGAAAAGGCAAAGTGCGGTCAAAATTACGCTTAATTTTTTTAACATGAATTCTATTTCCATCAAGGTTTGTTTATGATTGCTCACTTTTCGAAATGAGCAAGGATAAACAATCTCATCTAGAAAAATGGGCGATTACTCGCCCACTAAAAATTATTTTTTATATTGATATGAACCATCGGCTTGACGAATGAACTTGCCGCCATTTGATAAACGAAGCTCACTCACTCGACCTTGACTATTCACTGAAACCTGTACTTTGTCACCAGGTTTGAAGCTGCTTAACGCATTACCTGCACCATTTGCTTTTGTCATCGCATTCACATCTGAAATATTCAATTTATTATCACGGAATACTTGCATCAGTGAAACACCTTGAGGCACAGTTAATGTTTTTGTTGCACCTGTTGAAGCGGTTTGTACTGTTGGTTCTGTTGCTTTCACCGCATTGTTGCTTGCTGATTTCGCATCCACAATTTGAACCTTATTGTCTTTAGTGGCAACCGGTTTCGCTTCTTGAATTTTGCTTGACTCTTTTTTCACGGTTTGAGTCGGCTGAACTGTCACTTTTTCAGTTACAGGTTTAGGTTGTTTTTTCTCTTGAACCACAGGTGTCTGTTCGCGACGAGGTTCTGCTTTATGCTCAACCGTTGCGGTATGTTTTTCTACAGTTGGTTGTACTGTTTTCACGGGTTCTTTAACTGGTGCAGGAGCAACAGCTGGTTGAGTTGCTGGTTGTTGAGCAACAGTTTGTTGTGCAGGCTCTGCAGGTTGTGATTTCGCAGCATCTGCTTTATCACCTACGTACTCCATGGCTGGAGGTGCATCTGATTTAGCTTCATTTGCGGCTTGTTCCGTTGTTGCCGGCGCTGCATTGTTATTATTATCTAATACTGTGGTTTCAACCGGTTGAGACTGATCCAATGATTGGAATTGAACCGGAATTTCATTGCTGTTTTGTTGTTCAAAAGACTCTACCGTATCTGAATTTGGTTTTAAGGTGAAGAAAATGATTAGTAATACCACTAAACCCAAAATCGCAATAAATAAACGACGATGTTTTTCTGGTAACATTTGTAAAACCTTCCATTTTTCAGGTGATTTCAAGCTTGCTGCAGCGGCTGGTGCAACGGTTTCTGCTTGAGTTGTCGCGTCCTCCACAACCTCTTCTGTAGGTGAATTTTCAAAAATCACTTTTTCTTCAGCTACGTTTTCTACTTGAACATTTTCAACAGGCTCCTGAGGGCTGAAAGCACTTGCTTGAGCTACTTGTTCGACATTTTCACTTTGGAATGTTTGAGATGACGAAAAAGGTTGGCTTGTGGCTGCTCCAAAAGTTGGCTCGCGACGAACATGAAATTGCGTATCTGCTTGTTGTTTTTTACCAAATAAACCTTTGGCTTTATCAAAAATTGAGCCACTTTGTTGAATCGTTTTTCTTGGTGTCACAGAGTCAGAGTGATTAAATCCTAAATCTAATTCATTTTGCGATGAATTGTCGTTAGGTTGATTTTTATTATCCACGGTATTACCTCGATTTGCTAAACTAAAGATCGCATAAAAGTGCGGTGAAAAATTGTATCGTATTTTATAGGATCTTACGTTGTGTATAAAGTCTTATTTGGTTCTCCACCGATTTCTCGAGCTAATTTGGGTACTAAATAGCCAGAAGTGAGCGCCTGTAATTCTTTATAAATTTGTAACGCTTTCTCATCTGAAATATAAAAATGGCTCGCGCCCCGCACTTTATCCAACAAATGCAAGTAATAAGGTAGAATGCCCGCTTGAAACAGCTTATCGCTTAATGCTTTTAATGTATGTGGGTTATCATTCACATCCTTTAATAGGACCGATTGATTGAGTAATATTACTTTAGCTTCTGTCAGTTTTTGCATAGCGAAAGCGAGTCCTTCATCAATTTCATTTGGATGATTGATATGCGTCACAAACACAGCTTGTAATGGACTATTCAACAATAAATCGCAAAATTCATCCGTAATGCGCTCTGGAATCACGACTGGCAAACGAGAGTGAATACGCAAACGTTGTAAGTGCTGTATCTTTTCAAGGCGTTCTAATAGCCACGCCCATTCACTATCCTTCGCCATCATCGGATCGCCACCCGAAAAAATCACTTCTTCAATTTCTGGATGTGCGGCGATATAGTCTATTGCTTGTTGCCAACTGACTTTATTGCCTGGATTTTGGTCATAAGGAAAATGGCGACGGAAACAATAGCGGCAATTAACCGCACAGCCTCCTTTTGCCATGAACAGCAAGCGATTTTGGTATTTATGCAGAATATTAGGCACGGCATTTTTTTTTGCTGTTCGTCTAAAGGATCTTGGCTAAAGCCTTCCGCTTCAATAAATTCTTGCTGAACCGTCATTACCTGCAAAAAAAGTGGGTCTTTCGGATTCCCTTTTTCCATTTTTTCAACAAAAAGGTAAAGGCACTCGCATAGCAAAAAGTTTACGGGCAGCGATATCCTCGGCAAAAATCCTCAACAGGCAAATTTAAGGTTTTTAACAAGATTTTCGGATCAGAAATCGCATTTTTTTAGGGTTTCTAACCAATTTTGTTCTTCTCTAATCGCAATATTTCGGGTTAAAATACGCACTTTCAAACAATCTCTATTTTTTAGGATATTTTTAATATGGCTACATATACTACCAGTGATTTCAAACCAGGTCTAAAATTTATGCAAGACGGTGAGCCTTGTGTGATCGTTGAAAACGAATTCGTTAAACCAGGTAAAGGCCAAGCTTTTACTCGTACTCGTATTCGTAAATTAATTTCAGGCAAAGTATTAGACGTAAACTTCAAATCTGGTACTTCGGTTGAAGCTGCTGATGTTATGGATCTTAACCTCACTTATTCATACAAAGATGATGCATTCTGGTACTTCATGCACCCAGAAACATTTGAACAATACTCTGCTGATGCAAAAGCAGTGGGTGATGCTGAAAAATGGTTATTAGACCAAGCAGATTGTATCGTGACTTTATGGAACGGTGCGCCAATTACTGTTACCCCACCAAACTTCGTAGAATTAGAAATCATCGATACTGACCCAGGTCTTAAAGGTGATACTGCAGGTACTGGCGGTAAACCAGCAACATTAAGTACTGGTGCAGTGGTGAAAGTACCTCTTTTCGTTCAAATCGGCGAAGTAATCAAAGTTGATACTCGTTCAGGCGAATACGTTTCTCGCGTGAAATAGTCTTTTATAGTGAGATAAAAAAGAGCGGTCAATATTTAATGAATATTGACCGTTTTTTATTACCTGCTCATTAATTTCTGAGAGATAAAAAATGCGGTTATTTCTAACCGCACTTTAATTGATTATTTTGCTTTTGAGCCTTCTAACTCTAAAGAAGGTTTTCTATCTGAGTTCACACAAATAACTTGCGCAGCCGCATAGAGCGTTGTGTTAGGTTTTAAGCTAATGGTGTATTTCTCTTGTTTTTTCGGTGCGGCGCGTAAACCTTCACCCCAGAAATCATCATAAAAATCAGTACGAACTTGAGTTAAATGGTAGTTCTTACAGTTTAAAATTTTATATTGGCGAACAGAACGCGCATAGCGTCTTTTCTCATTTGGATACACATATAAACCTTTATCCAAATTCACCACGGCATCAAAGTGCACTTGGTTTAAATCTTGGTTATCTACCCAAATAGAATCAGTATCAATGTAATAATTTTTATCTTTTACTAATCGCACATACCCTACTCTATCTTTTGAAGGGGCGGTTAATGTCACCTCTTCTTGTGTAACTGGCGATTGAACAGCTGAACAACCTGCTAAAAGGGCTACACCTAAAAACGTTAATGCTAATTTTTCATTTTTCCTCCTTAAAGCTTTCTAAAGCCTGCTGCTAATCTTTTTATACCTTAGCTTAATATTTTACCGTATGTCCATATCCTTCAAGAATCGTTTTGATATGTTCAAGCGATTCTTTCGTCGGTGGCAAAACATCTGCGAGCTCATACTCAAAGCCAAGGGTTTTCCATTTATGAGCCCCTAATCGATGATAAGGGAGAAGTTCGACTTTTTCAATATTGGTCATATCTTCAATAAACTGTCCGAGCAGATGAACATCATGATCGTTATCTGTATAGCCTGGAACTACTACATAACGAATCCAGGTACGCTGATTACGTTTTTGCAAATATTTCGCAAATTCCAGCGTCCGTTTATTCGGTACGCCGATCAAATTCTGGTGTATTTTGTCGTTCAGTTCTTTTAAATCAAGCAAAACGAGATCGGTTACATCGAGTAGTTCATCAATAATATGGTCATAATGACGTACAAACCCATTAGTATCTAAACAAGTATTAATCCCTTCTGCTTTACAAGCTCGGAACCAGTCACGCACAAACTCAGCTTGAAGAATTGCCTCACCACCTGATGCTGTCACACCACCACCAGTTGCATTCATAAAATGGCGATAGCTCACGACTTCTTTCATGAGTTCTTCCACACTGATTTCGCGCCCACCATCAAGATCCCAAGTATCACGGTTATGGCAATATTTGCAACGCATTAAACAGCCTTGCATAAATAAAATAAAACGAATACCGGGACCATCCACGGTTCCACAGGATTCAAAGGAGTGAATTCTTCCTAGCACAGACATACATAAATTTCCCAAAAAAATTAATCTAGCTAAATTTTACCAAAAATATCATCTATAAAAAATGAGCCTGACTTAAAATCAGGCTCATAATTAAAATATATTTGTCCAAGTGCGGTCATTATTCGCTAACTTTTTGAAAGGTTTGCACCACTGGCGCTTGTTCACAATACTCGACCAATACAGGTACAATTGAGGTAAAGTGTGGTGTTGCAAAATGTTGTTCTAAATCAGCTTTGCTTTTCCATTGCTCAATAAAAACATAATGATTAGCTTGTTCGCTATTTTTGTTGAAATTCGTAAGATACGCATCCTGTTTCTTGGCGAGTATGCTTAATCAACTCTTGGCATTGAATTAGAAAATCATTGATTTTGTCCGCTTTTACTGAAAATTGGGCAATAACTGTTAGCATAATTTGCTCTCCTATATATAAAAATAAACCACTTATAAAACTAGTCTATAAGTGGTTTGTATTAAAGCATAATTTTATTTAGAACGATTCTGTGAATGTACGAGTTACGACGTCCTGTTGTTGCTCTTTAGTTAAAGAGTTGAAACGTACTGCGTAACCAGATACACGAATGGTTAATTGCGGATATTTATCCGGATTTTCCATCGCATCTAATAACATTTCACGGTTTAACACATTCACATTTAAGTGTTGACCACCTTCTACTGCGGCTTCATGATGGAAGTAACCATCCATTAAGCCTGCAAGGTTGCGACGTTGTGCTTCTGGATCTTTACCTAACGCATTTGGTACGATTGAGAAGGTATAAGAAATACCATCTTTCGCGTAAGCAAATGGAAGTTTAGCCACAGAAGTTAATGATGCGACCGCACCTTTTTGGTCACGACCATGCATTGGGTTTGCACCTGGTCCGAATGGCGCACCTGCACGACGACCATCTGGGGTGTTACCTGTTTTCTTACCATAAACCACGTTAGAAGTAATGGTTAATACAGATTGTGTAGGCACAGCGTTGCGGTAAGTTTTAAGTTTTTGAATTTTCTTCATGAAACGTTCAACTAAGTCACAAGCGATGTCATCAACACGGTTGTCATTGTTACCATATTGTGGATATTCACCTTCGATTTCGAAGTCGATAGCTACGTTGCTTGCTACAACATTGCCATCTTTATCTTTGATGTCGCCACGAACCGGTTTAACTTTCGCATATTTAATTGCTGAAAGTGAGTCTGCCGCAACAGAAAGACCTGCGATACCACAAGCCATGGTACGATATACATCACGGTCATGTAATGCCATTAATGCGGCTTCGTATGAATATTTATCATGCATGTAGTGGATAATGTTTAAGGCAGTCACGTATTGTTTTGCCAACCAATCCATAAAGCTGTCCATACGAGTCATAACTGTATCGAAATCTAACACTTCATCAGTGATTGGTGCAGTTTTCGGACCAACTTGCATACCTAATTTTTCATCGATACCGCCGTTGATTGCGTATAGCAATGTTTTCGCTAAGTTTGCACGCGCACCGAAGAATTGCATTTGTTTACCAACAACCATTGGTGATACACAACATGCGATTGCGTAGTCATCATTGTTGAAGTCTGGACGCATTAAATCATCATTTTCGTATTGAACTGATGAGGTATCAATCGATACTTTCGCACAGAAACGTTTGAAGTTTTCAGGTAATTGTTCAGACCAAAGAATTGTTAAGTTTGGTTCTGGAGAAGTACCCATGTTGTAAAGGGTGTGTAAAATACGGAAGGTATTTTTGGTTACTAATGTACGGCCGTCTAAACCCATACCAGCGATGGTTTCAGTTGCCCACATTGGATCACCAGAGAATAATTGATCGTATTCAGGTGTACGTAAGAAACGAACCATACGAAGTTTCATGACCAAGTGGTCAACTAATTCTTGCGCTTCAGTTTCAGTAAGTTTACCTGCTTTTAAATCACGCTCGATATAGATATCGATGAAGGTTGCAGTACGACCGAATGACATCGCTGCACCATTTTGTGATTTGATTGCTGCTAAGTAAGCAAAGTACATCCATTGAATTGCTTCTTTAGCGTTAGTTGCAGGGTTAGAAATATCGTAACCGTAGCTTGCTGCCATTTGTTTCATTTGGCCTAATGCACGGTGTTGTTCAGCTATTTCTTCACGTAAACGGATAGTTGCTTCTAAATTTACGCCATCTTCTAAGTCTTTTTGTAAAGAAGTGAATTGTGCATATTTATCTTTCATTAAGAAGTCAACACCATAAAGTGCGACACGACGGTAGTCACCAATGATACGACCACGGCCGTAAGCATCTGGAAGACCAGTTAATACACCCGATTTACGACAACGTAAAATATCTGGCGTATAAACATCGAATACACCTTGGTTGTGGGTTTTACGATATTCAGTGAAGATTTTTTTCACTTCAGGATCTAATTCACGACCGTAAATTTTGCATGATCCTTCCACCATTTTAATACCACCAAATGGCATAATGGCACGTTTTAATGGAGCATCGGTTTGAAGACCTACGATTTTCTCTAAGTCTTTATTGATATAACCTGGTGCGTGAGAAGTAATCGTTGAAGGCGTATGTTCGTCAAAGTCTAATGGCGCATGTGTGCGGTTTTCAACTTTAATTCCTTCCATTACGGTTTCCCAAAGTTTTGTTGTCGCTTCGGTTGGACCTGCTAAGAAAGAATCATCACCTTCATACGGGGTGTAGTTCTTTTTGAATAAAATCACGCACGTTGACGTTTTCTTGCCAATCACCGGCAACGAATCCTGCCCACGCAACTTTTTGTGCTTCATTAAGTTCTGACATAGTCATTTCCTTTTTTAATTGATAAAAAATAAGTCTTGTTTAGTTCATTAGTACATTAGTGAGCTTTTGGTTAAATAACGTTGGAATAAGCCGATACAAACCGCACCACCCACAATGTTTCCTAACGTTACTGGAATCAAATTCTTCACAATGAAATGATAGAGATCTAAATCTGCATATTTCATTGATCCACTCCCAATTTGTTGCCAAAAATTCTGGCGTACTAGAATGAGCTGTGATAATGCCTAGTGGAATCATAAACATATTTGCCACACAGTGTTCAAAAACCAGATGCGACAAATAAAACCAATCGGCATGATCATAATAAATGCTTTGTCTGTAACAGTTTTACCGGAATAAGACATCCATACCGCTACACACACCATAATGTTACATAAAATACCAAGGTTAAATGCTTCAAACCAAGTATGATGAATCTTATGTTGAGCGGTTGCCAAAATAGTTAAACCCCATTGACCATTTGCTACCATGGTTTGTCCCCCAAACCAAATCACTGCAGCAATAAATAAACCGCCCACAAAGTTGCCCAAATATACCACAATCCAATTTCGGATCATTTGAGTTGTGAGTTATCTTACGCCTACGCGGGCAACTAAGGTTAAAGTAGAAGAGGTGAATAATTCAGACCCTAAAATTACCACCATAATTACGCCTAAAGAGAAAACTAACCCACCGACTAACTTGGTTAATCCCCAAGGCGCTCCTGCGCTTGCTGTTTGTGTCGTCGTATAGAATACAAAGGCTAAAGCAATACAAGCCCCAGCACTAATACCAGACAGAAATGATAAAAATGGGCGTTTTTGCGCTTTATACGCAGCAACGCTTTCAGCATAATCCGTTGCTTCAACTGGTGTGAGAGCAACAGAAGATTGATTTAAATTTTCTGATGCCATATCTAACTCCAAATAGTTGGTTTATTATTTCTTATACTACAACATAGGTATTCCTATACCCATTTGGTATTCTACTCTCTTATAAAACCATTGCAAGAAATCCCCGACTTATTCCAAAAAAATTTGATATTTTGCAAGTTTTGCTAAATTTTGTCTTCAAATACAAAAAAAGCGAGATATCACTATCCCGCTTTTTATGTATAAATAACGCAGATTAAAACGCGATACGATCGCGGTTTTTTTCTCTAACGTTGCTTTTACCAATGCCTTGTACTTCAAGCAATTGTTCTGCCATCGTGAAATTACCGTGCTTTTCGCGATACTGCACAATGGCTTCAGCTTTTTTCGCACCAATACCAATTAGTGCTTTTTGAATTTCTGATGCACTGGCGGTATTAATATTTAATTTATCACTCACTGCTTGTTGTGTAGTTTGTGATGCGGTTTGTTGCTGAACTTGCGATTGAGGTTGAGCCTGTTCAGCCACCTTTTCTTCTGCAAACACTTGCGAGCTCAACATTGTGGTCGCAACAAATAATGAACTAAATAAATGTTTCATCAATTTCATAAAAATGCCCTTTATTAACAAAAAGTACCGTTGATTCATATCAACAGCGACATTTTTAAGAAACACCAAAAACACGCAAGAAATTGACCGCACTTTTGCGATCCTGATCGCAAAAATTACATTTAAGTAAATGAAAAAACGACCTTAGCGCACCACCACTGCCGTGCCACTTGCAATCACCATAAACATGCTTTTCGTGCCTACCGTTGTGTAGTTAACTTCCACACCAACAATAGCATTAGCACCTAAGGCATATGCTTTTTCTTCCAGTTCTTTCAACGCATCTTGACGCGCGCGACTAATACGACGCTCATAAACACTAGAACGCCCTCCAATTACATCCGTAATGCCTGCAAAAAAATCACGCATGAAATTGGCACCCGCAATCACCTCACCGAAGACGACTTGTTTGTATTCTACGATTTGTTTCCCTTCAACATTAGGGGTTGTTGTCACAATCATTTTGTATCCTTAAATTCTCGTTAAAAATTAACCGCACTTTAGACGCTTAATTTTGATTTTAAAACAGCTAATGCCTTCGCACGATGAGAGATTTTCTTTTTCTCTACGGTTTCTAATTCTGCAAAAGTACAGTCTTTTTCTGGGCTAAAAAAGAGCGAATCATAACCAAAGCCATTTTCACCTTTCTCTTCATAAATAATCTTACCATCACATTCACCTTGAGCAATGATTGGAGAAGGATCACTTGGGTGTTGTAATAACACAATCGTACTCACAAATTTTGCTTGGCGACGTTCAGTTGGAACATCAGCTAATTCTGCCAGTAATTTTTCACGATTTTTCGCATCAGCTTCCTCACCATCTACTCCAGCATAACGTGCAGAATACAATCCTGGCGCACCATTTAACACATCCACCACAAGGCCGGAGTCATCTGCAATAGCCGGTAAACCAGACTTTTCAGATGCATAACGTGCTTTTAGAATGGCATTTTCAACAAACGTTAAGCCTGTTTCCTCTGGGCTTTCAATGCCTAAATCGGTCTGAGCAATGACTTCAAAACCGAAATCAGCTAACACATCTGCCATTTCTTTTACTTTGCCTTTATTACCCGTGGCAAGCACAATTTTTTGTTTCATGATTTTGTCCTTCATATCAAACATTGTCTCATTTTAGCATCTCACCAAAAAATTTCGGAATAAATATTGACCTTAACCTTAGGTCAAAGTTTATGATTGGTGCTCATTCAGTTATCACATAGGAGAAAAACATGAAAAAATTTATGACTTTTTATCGTACTTTTAGCACTGCTGCTGTTTCAATTTGTGCCCAAGCGAATGAACAACAGCATCAAACACACATGAATATGCCAATGTCGACAGATTCTGCAATGCAACAAGAATTAATGCAAGGTATGAATCAGATGCATCAAGATATGATGGCGGCTATGCAATATCAAGATCCTGACGTCGCTTTTGCAGCAGGTATGTTGCCACATCATATTGGCGCAGTAAAGATGGCGGAAGTCGAATTAAAATACGGAAAAGATCCTGAGATGCGTAAGCTTGCTGAGAATATTATTAACGCTCAAAAAGCAGAAATTGAACAAATGCAAAAATGGCTTAAAGTGCACAATAAAAAATAAAATAACACAGTGCGGTAAATTAACCGCACTTTTTTAATAGAATTAGTTTACTTCTTTTATTCTTAACTCTTTTGGCACTTCAAAGAACATATTCTCTTCTAAGCCTTGAAGCTCTTCAATAGTATCTGCACCAAATTCTTTTAATCGAGCAATCACGGATTGCACCAACTCTTCCGGTGCTGAAGCACCTGCTGTTACGCCAATTGTTTCAACGCCTTCAAACCAGTCTGCCGCCACATCATTTGGATCATCAATCAATTTTGATTTCACGCCCATACGCGATGCTAACTCAGCTAAACGGTTAGAATTTGATGAATTTTTAGAGCCTACAACCACCACTAAATCACATTGTTTCGCTAATTCACGCACTGCTTCTTGGCGATTCGTTGTGGCATAGCAAATATCGTTTTTATGTGGGCCTTGAATCGCAGGATATTTATCTTTTAATGCGCTGATGGTTTCCGCCGTATCATCAAGAGAAAGTGTGGTTTGTGTCATAAAGGTTAAATCATCATTTTCTTGAACCGGCAAGCGAGCAATATCTTCCACGCTTTCAATTAAGAAAATGCCACCTTCGGCATTATTATACTGCCCCATTGTGCCTTCCACTTCTGGATGCCCTTTGTGCCCGATCAAAATCGCTTTTGTCCCTTTACGGCTCGCACGTGCCACTTGCATATGCACTTTGGTTACCAACGGACAAGTTGCATCAAACACTTTTAACTGACGATCTTTCGCTTCTTGACGAACGGCTTGTGACACACCATGAGCGGAGAAAATCACAATGGCGCCATCTGGCACTTCACTTAATTCTTCCACAAAAATGGCTCCGCGTTCACGCAAACCATTTACCACGAAACGGTTGTGCACCACTTCATGACGCACATAAATCGGTGCGCCATGAATTTCAAGCGCTAATTCAACAATGCTAATGGCTCGATCAACACCCGCGCAAAATCCACGAGGGTTAGCTAAAATTATCTTCATTTTTGACCGCTCTTTTTATCACCTTTAAAGGCATCTAATGCTAATAAACCCGCACCAATACAAATCGCAATATCTGCCACATTGAATACCGGATAATGATAAATATCCCAATAAAAATCTAAGAAATCCACCACAAAACCGTTATACGCTCGGTCCACCATATTGGCTAACGCACCACCAATAATCAGTGCATAAGCTGAGTTTTGTAATTTTTGTTCTGCCGAATTCTTTTTCATAAAGTAAGCCAGCATTAAAGAAATTCCAATCGCAAGCACGATAAAGAAATATTTCTGCCAACCATCATGTTCAGCAAGAAAACTAAACGCTGCGCCATAGTTACGCACATAGGTTAAATTAAAAATGGGCAATATATTCACACTTTCATAGAGATCAAAGCGTTGCACCACAATATATTTGGTCAGTAAATCGAGGATAAATGCGACCGCACTTAACCAAAGGAATGAAAGTCCTGTTTTATTTTTTGTCATAGGAAATTATCTATCTTTATAAATGGACGATGATTTTAGCAACTCGAACAACCTTTATAAAGTAAAAGGCATCAAATTATAAAAGGCGAACACATTGGTTCGCCTTTCAATGTTAATTACTTTTTCTTCACCGGTCTTTGCCAACCTTGAATATGACGTTGAGGCACACGAGTAATCACAAGCTCATCTTTTTCAATATTTTGAGTAATCGTTGAACCCGCACCGATCGTTGCGCCATCGGCTACAGTAACTGGTGCAACTAACTGCGTATCTGAGCCCACGAATACATTGTTACCAATGATTGTTTTAAATTTATTCGCACCGTCATAGTTACAAGTAATGACACCCGCACCGATGTTACAGTTTTCACCGATTTCAGTATCACCCACATAAGTAAGGTGGTTGACTTTAGAACCTTTACCCACTGTGGATTTTTTAATTTCTACAAAGTTACCCACATGGGTTTCAGCCGCTAATTCAGCACCTGGACGCAAACGAGAGAATGGACCAATCGCCGCTTTCTCACCAATTGTCGCATCTTCTAAAACAGAATAAGGCTTGATTTCAACATCATCACCAATGGTCACGTTTTTCAATACACAACCTGCACCGATTTTTACACGGTCACCCAAACGCACATTGCCTTCCACAATTACATTCACATCAATTTCAACATCTTTGCCGTGCTCTAATGTGCCGCGTAAATCAAAAACGCTCAGGATCAATTAACATCACGCCTGCAAGTAAAAAGTTTTTTTCTGCCTGTTTACGTTGATAGAAACGCTCTAATGCGGCAAGTTGTAAACGGTTATTGGCACCTTCTACTTCCATAAATTCGGAGGCTTGAACGGCAGTAACCTGACAACCATCTTGGTTGGCTAAACCAATCACATCAGTTAAATAAAACTCGCCTTGTGCATTGTTATTTTTCACACGAGAAAGCCAGTTTTTGAAATGCGCACCATCAGCCACTAATACGCCCGTATTCACTTCTTGGATTTTTAATTGCTCTGCGTTGGCATCTTTTTTTGTTCTACGATCGCCACCACATTGCCATTTTCACGAATAATACGACCGTAACCCGTAGGGTTATCTAAATTCACCGTGAGCAATGCAATCCCATTTTCTGGTTTCGCTGCAATGAGTTTTTCCAATGTTTCTTTGGTCACTAATGGCGCATCACCATATAAAATCACAATATTTTCATCATCTTTGAAGAATGGTGCAGCTTGTTGAACCGCATGGGCAGTACCTAATTGTTCTGCTTGAACGACCCAATTCACGCTTTCATTTGCCAAACGTTCACGCATTAATTCACCACCGTGACCATAAATCAAATGCACGTTTTCCGCACCTAATTGATTCGCCGTATCGATCACATGTTTTACCATCGGTTTTCCTGCCACTTTGTGTAAGACTTTAGGTAAATCAGAATACATACGAGTGCCTTTACCGGCCGCTAAAATCACCACGCTTAATGCTTTATTTGTCATAAATTATTCTCTTCTTTATAAAAAATTTGGGCGTATTCTATCGTAGAATGGAGAATATGATAAGCCATTTAATTTTCATACATTCCTGACAAGACAAGATTGTATAAAAATCTCAAATCCTGTAAACTATCCTCCCGTCTTGATAGCTAATCATCTTTTTTTCTTTTATTTTTTTGACCGCACTTTTCAGTATTCTGCACAAATTTGCATAAAAGATGATTGGCTATAATCATTTTTATCCCAACATTTTAGGTCTCTCACTATGGCTACAAATTATATTTTCGTCACAGGCGGTGTGGTTTCATCGTTAGGTAAAGGCATTGCTGCAGCATCATTGGCAGCAATTTTAGAAGCACGTGGCTTAAACGTGACTATTATGAAATTAGACCCTTACATCAACGTGGATCCGGGTACAATGAGCCCAACCCAACACGGCGAAGTATTCGTGACACAAGACGGGGCGGAAACCGATTTAGACTTAGGTCACTACGAGCGTTTTATTCGTACCAAAATGACAAAACGCAACAACTTCACCACTGGTAAAATTTATTCTGAAGTATTACGCAAAGAGCGTCGTGGTGATTATTTAGGTGCGACAATTCAAGTTATCCCACACATCACCAATGAAATTAAAGATCGCGTGATTGCAGGTGCACAAGGCCATGATGTGGTAATCGTGGAAGTAGGCGGAACTGTGGGTGATATTGAATCACTTCCATTCTTAGAAGCACTGCGTCAACTTGCAGTGCAAGTAGGCCGTGAGCATACTATTTTTATGCACTTAACTTTAGTGCCATATATCCCAACAGCGGGCGAAGTAAAAACCAAACCAACTCAACATTCTGTAAAAGAATTACTTTCGATTGGTATTCAACCGGATGTGCTTATCTGCCGTTCAGATCGCATGATTCCACCAAACGAGCGTGCAAAAATCGCCTTATTCTGTAACGTACCAGAACGTGCGGTCATCTCATTAAAAGATGTGAATTCAATCTATCAAATTCCGGCATTATTGAAATCACAAGGTTTAGATGAATTCATCTGCCAACGTTTCCACTTAAACTGCCCAGAAGCGGACCTTTCAGAATGGGAACAAGTGCTTTATCAAGAAGCCAACCCTGTGGGCGATGTGACCATCGGTATGGTAGGTAAATATACTGAATTACCTGATGCATATAAATCAGTGAACGAAGCCTTAAAACACGCTGGCTTAAAAAACCGTTTAAGCGTGCATATCAAATACATTGATTCTCAAGATGTTGAAACGAAAGGCACTGATGTATTAAAAGGTGTCGATGGTATTTTAGTACCGGGCGGTTTTGGCTATCGCGGTGTAGAAGGCAAAATCTTAACCGCTAAATATGCACGTGAAAACAACATCCCTTATTTAGGCATTTGCTTAGGGATGCAAATTGCGTTAATCGAATATGCACGTAACGTTGCTGGTCTTGAGAAGGCAAACTCATCTGAATTTGATCGTAACTGTGAGCAACCAGTTGTTGGTTTGATTACAGAATGGCAAGATGCGGAAGGCCACATTGAAACCCGTGACGACAATTCAGATCTCGGTGGTACGATGCGTTTAGGGGCACAACAATGTCATTTAATTGAAGGCTCAAAAGCGCGTGCATTATATGGCAAAGAAACCATTGAAGAACGTCATCGTCACCGTTATGAAGTGAACAATAACCTGCTTCCGCAAATTGAAAAAGCGGGTCTTAAAGTGACGGGCTTATCTGCGGATCGTAAATTAGTGGAAATCATTGAAGTACCAAACCACCCTTGGTTTGTGGCATGTCAATTCCACCCAGAATTTACGTCAACGCCTCGTGATGGCCACCCATTATTCGAAGGCTTTGTCAAAGCAGCAAGAGAAAATCAGTTAAAAACTGAAAAGTAATTTACTGATACTTCAATAAACAAGTGCGGTCAAAAACACAAGAATTTTTGACCGCACTTTGCATTTTTAAGCATTTTAATTTGATTGATTCTATTACTGTTTCACTAAACGATAAGGCAAGATCTGCATTTTACATTTATCAGAAATATCGCCTGAATCGAAATCATCAATAAAATGCCAATGTGCGGTATCTTTTGTTAAATCAGTGAGATAAATTCGAGTGTTACCTACTTTATAACGACACTCACCAATAACAAAATTCTTTTCACTACTTGCTTCATCCATGTAATCACCGTGAACAACTTGGATAAGCTTCGCATGATTGGTTAAATCAGTGTAATACCACCAAATATCAAATTTATCTTTATCATTGGCTAGCTGAACTTGCAAACTCGGCTCTATAAAGTTCGCATTATAACTATGAGCTTGCATTATTTGTGAACTTATTAACTCATTATGTTTCCAAAGGTAATCATAATTAAGCTGGCGATTTTCATAAAATGCAACTTTACTCTTTAAACGAATCGTCGGTAGAATAACCTCGCCTTCAGGTATTTCACAACTGGCTAAGGTAAAATCAGAATAAGACATCGAAGGCCCCTTACCTTTTATTCGTACAAAAACAAAACTTCCTCTACTCAAACAAGACTGTCCATTAATAGAAATTGTTTCTGGCATGCCTAAGTCAGTATCATGTTGTTCACCCAATCTAACCAGGTTATTGATTCTAACAACATGACTATTTAATGAAAGTTTATTTAAACGAAAATCGCCCCACTTAAAATACGTATTATCGAGCGTAATAACATAATCTGGCGCATCTTCTCCGGTTGTTGCAAAAACAAATGCATTCGGAGATAAATCATCAATACCTGCTAAATACGGTTTATCTTGTAACTGAACACCTCTAAGCCCCCAATCTTGTGGAGCTGAAGAGAACAAAACATAAAATACAAAATAACTCAAAATAATCGTATAACAGTTCGCGTTCCTTTTTCTGTATTAGAGGTTATAGATCGTATTGTTCTCAATAAAGTTAATGATGGTGAGGCAAATGCAACAAGAAGTAGTGTTGCATTAGAATTATTAAAACTAGGCGCACGTATAGAAAAGAAAAAACTAGAGAATATAGAATCAGGATCTAATTCATCTGGCAATAGATTAGAGGAGCAACTTTCATATATCGCTCATACAATCGTTAGGAATGGCGTATTAGCCGAAAGATTCCTTACTACTATTGCAGAATTTAATCAGATTCCTAATGATTTTGCTATTCGCATTGCTCAATGGGATTAGGCTATCAGATGAAGAAAAGAAAGAATTAAAAAGATTATTTATTAATATGGATTTTAAGCAAAAGAAACCATAAAGCCCCGAAGTGGTATATAAAAAATCGGAGCCGTAGGCGACTTCATTCAACTGTGCCAACTGACCAATGCGCATCAGCCTCCTCCCCAACGGATTCTTTACTCTATTGACATTATAGTAGCTTTATAATTTAAAATGGTACCACAACATTGTTCAAGTGGAGTCGTATTATGAGCAAATCCTGTGGTGGCGCCTGTGGCTGTGATGCAACGTCCGCAGCGGATACCGATATACAGGCCTCCTCCGAGGCGCCAGGGAGATGGGTCAGTGTTTATGCAGTGCCGAAGATGGACTGTCCATCAGAAGAACGAATGATTCGCCTAGCCCTGAACGGCTTTGAGGAGATTCGGGCGCTGTCCTTCGACTTGTCGAACCGCCGGCTGAAGGTCGTGCATGACGGCGAGGTCGAGCCCGTCACCTCGAAACTGAAGACCTTGGGGCTAGGCGCCTCGCTTCAGGAAACCGTCGCTGCAAATCCAGAGACCATCAAGGCCGCCGAGTTTTCGGCAGCTTCTGCTAAGCAAGAATCCGGGACCCTGCGCTGGTTGCTCGGCATCAATGCACTTCTGTTCGTGGTGGAAATGACTGCCGGTCTGATCGCCCAGTCCACCGGCCTGATTGGAGAATCCCTGGACAATTTTTCCGATGCGGCGGTGTACGGGCTTGCCCTTTATTCGGTTGGACATAGCGTGAAAATGCAGGTACGTGCCGCGCATCTTGCTGGTGTACTGCAACTGATCTTGGCTGTGGGCGTGCTCGTAGAGGTGGTGAGACGCTTTGTATTCGGTAGTGAGCCTGAATCTCTGGTGATGATGGCTATCGCATTCGTCGCATTGATTGCCAATACCAGTTGTCTGCTGCTCATATCCAAACATCGGGAAGGCGGGGCGCACATGAAGGCAAGCTGGATATTCTCGGCCAACGACGTGGTGATCAACCTGGGGGGCATCACCGCCGGCGCCCTGGTCGCGTGGACCGGTTCCAATTATCCAGATCTGATTATCGGCACCATCGCGGGGGGGATTGTACTTAACGGTGCCAGACGCATTTTGGCGTTGAAGGGTTAAATAATGCTCATTATTGGCAAAAAGCTCTCGCCGTATGCCCTGTTTTATCTGCTTATACCCCTGCTTTGTTTTTTGCGTTGAGATATTACCGTTTCAAGCTGTTTATTAAACTCTGTAATGTCGTTAATTGCTCGCTGATTTCGTGGTATTGTTGAATGATTAAGGCGTTTTCTTCTCGCAAACTCCGCAAGCCTTGCTTTCGTTTTTCGTTCAAGCAAGGCATTGTATTCATCTTCTGACAATGCTATTTCTAGGCGTTTGGTTCGCTTTTTCATTAGGTGTCCGTTCTTCAAATTAGCGGTGAAACCGCAGGAGGTCAAGGGGGATTTATCCCTCTTGCAAGGGCATAGACTTAGTATCACAGATACGGGGCTATGTGTCCTTGCTTTAACTATTAGACAATAGTACGCCAAAAGCCCCGAGAGTGATATTAAAAAAATCAGCGGAGCCGAAGGCGACTTCATTATACCAATTGTCCACAAAAAAATATTTCTAATGGTGTCTTTAAACGCTGCATATTTCCTAATACTCTCTTAATCAATATATTTGTGTATTATGCTTTTCTTATCAATACAGAAAAATGACTACTTTCCGGAATACTTTCATCATTTTCTTACCCTATAAAAAAGCAAATTTATTTAACTACACTTCAAAAAAACATTTGAATTAGTATAACATTTTAGTCAACTATTTATATAACTTAAACAAACAGTTATTTTTCAACGTTTTTTTGCAAAGCATTTATTCAATCCGACCGCTTATGATAAAAGGAATAACCATGCATAAATTTTTACTGACTGCCCTTATTGCTAGCCTTTCTACCTCTGCTTTCGCACTTTTCCCTGTTCAAACCGATTGGCAAGCGAATCACTTACAAGGCAAAGTGAAATCTGTTATTTCACATTCGGAAGATAATCCTGAAGCGGCAGAAGGAGAGGTGGTCACGAACGATGTTCGTCAATTTTATAACGAACAAGGCTTTTTAATTAAAACTGAAGAGATTACCCAAGAATCTGAATATTCCAATAAAACAACGGCGAATTATCGATATGATCAAAACAATCGATTAGAAGAAATTCGTTACGATATCTATAAAGAGACTCATGGAAGACTCTACCACTATCAAGAAAACCGCGATGGTTCGGGTATCATTTTAGAAATCACTTATGTAGGCAAAAAGCCGAAAAAACCGAATTTTCAAGAAGATTACATCAAAAGAGTTTACGACAAAGATGGCAAACTCATCTCTGAAGACGTTTATTATGCAAAGATGATTGACGGCCATGCGAAAAAATTCCATTACAAGGACGATAAACTCATCAAAGCTTGTGACTTTGATGACAAAGGAAAAAGAAAGCAATTGCGAAACTTATCGTTATCTAGAAAAATGGTAACTTTGTAAATAACACGTCTTTTTAATGAGGGGCGGGCAAATTTTACTTATGACAAAAACCACAATGAATTAAAACGCGAAATTTTTGACCAACATGGAAAATTAGAAGCGACGCTCACAACACGTCATAAATTTGATCAACACGGTAATGTGATTGAAAGCATTATGTATGATGAAAAAGGCATATGGTTAGATAAAACCGAAAAAGAAATATGAATATTATGAGTAATCTCTTTTTAAACTGAGCATTTTTTTATTATGTTTTTTTAAATCTAAACAACACGCTGATAAATTAGACAAAAAAATTAATCACCAAACTGGACAAAATCTTTCAATATTTTAATGCGAAAGAAGAACTATCTGAGAGGTTGTTTGCCCGAAATCACAAAGTTGCGCCAATGGCAATCGCAACCTATTGGCATTATGGTAAAGCCAATTTAGATGAATCTGAATTTCTAGAAAATACGGGGTTATCTGATTTATATCAGCCCTTAGAATTGCTCCTGAAAAAAACAATGAAATTGCCTTGTATTACGCGCATTGAATTTGAAGAGGAAAATTGGGTTCAATTATTTCTTTCTATTGATTTTAAATTAAACCCAACAGATAGCTCACTTTTTAGAGTTTTTATTTTTCCCGATCAGGATAGCTTCGTTTTCGCCGTAACAGATCAAGCGAAAAAACTTTGTCAGGATATGGTGCTTGCCAAGCCATTTAATCAAAAGAGTCCGCATTATGAGAAATTTTTACATTCAGTTGATGCCGTGTTTAATGCGATTGAAAAGCCTGAAGATTTCTCTCTATTAGATCAAAAACTCGCAAAAATTGAACGTTATCTTCAAGCGCAACAAGATGGATGTATCGACGTCAAAAACACCCTCTTTGAAACGCCTATCCATGCCTATCAATTTTTACTATTCCGACAATTGGGATGATTATTCCAAAGAAAAATTTAAGGAATTAGATTTTGACGGTGATATGTATGATTTACAAAGCCAATTCTGTAACCCAATGGGATTCGTACCTGCTTCTCGAGAAGAATTTTTTAATGGTTCTGGCTATTCTTTTTTAAATATTGGGTTCGGCATAAAACCGCATAAGGAATATGAACATATTATTGAATTTGAACTTCCTCAAAGAATTGAGTTATTTGCTGGGCAACCTATTAGCGATGGCGCATATTCATTACAACATGCTGATAAGCTTTTTATTTTTTTAATTTAATGGCAGCGATTTATTATGCAAAAACCGCTTGATGAACAACATTACAAGTTTGATTTGTTAAAACAAGCCGTTGATTTGATTTGCGATAGCATTGACAGACGTGAAACTGAAATCAATCAAGAAGCCTTATTTGATGAATTAATTACTTTGCTTGAAACGAAAAAATACATCAAAGCAAAATATATTAAGCAAGTTAAAAGCCTCTATAAATGGCTAAATAAAGACCTTGAAAAAAATGTAGAGAGAAAATGATCGCATTTGGTGATATCTATGAGGACGAAGATTTAGATGAAGAATACGCTAAATTAGAGTTTATCAGAAGTTATCTACATTGCTACCAAGATGACTGGAAAATTGATTATGACTCACTCAATCATTTTCTTTCTGAGTCTCTTAAACAAACTTTCGAAATCACTTTCGAAGAGGCAAAGCATGACTTTGCACGCATTAAGGCTAAAGTAGAAGGCGAAAGCGATTATACTTTTGCTTTTATGTTGATACGGGTTCTGATAATTTCTATTGCTTAGTTTGCCCAAAATCAGCAGCGCCTCGCATAATAGAAATTGCAGATATATTAAATTTACCTATCAACCATTAAATTTTTAGATAAGAAAAACTGCCTAGCAGTAATAAAAGAGCGGTCAGTTTTGTTGCATTTTTGCAAAATATCTCAGTGATTAAATAGTGGAATTTGTAATGTGAGTGAAAAGTAGCAAAGCCCTACTCTATAAAAATATTTTAGATAACTAACAAAGTTAAACTTCTGACTATCGCTGCGGTCGTAATTTTAAATAGAATACGCTTTTATCTATACGGAAATGAAAAAAATGAAACTTGCTGTTATTTTTACCCGCATACAATGCAGAAAAATTTTTATTGCTGAATGTTTAGAGTCATTATTGAATCAGACATTTAGTGATTTTTGTATTCTTGCGGTTAATGATGCATCTACTGATAACACAGGCAAGATTCTCGAAACTTATGCAGCAAAAGATGCTCGCTTACGTGTTTATCACTTTTCTGAAATCCAAGGTGAACCTGCTGTAATGCAATTTGCCATGGATATGCTTAACTATATGAATGTTGAATATGTTGCTCGTATGGATGCCGATGATATTTGTGTACCACACCGTTTTGAAAAACAAGTTCAATATTTAGACGAGCATCCCGAAATTGATATTTTAGGAAGTAATGCACTGATCTTTAATGATGGGCAAACTGATAAACCGACTAAAATAAGTACACTTCCTCTTTTAGATAAAGATATAAAAGCACATTTTTCTTTAGCTCGAGACAATATCATTAATCCCTCTTCAATGTGGCGACATTCTAGTATCAAGGCGCTCGGGATCAATTATGCACAAACAGCCACTGCACCTGATTTTCATATGTGGGTACAATGTGCCTTACATCAAAAGACATTTGCGAATTTACCAGAACCCTTGTTGCTTTATCGGCTACATCCAGGGCAAGAAAGTAAAAAACAAGAAAAAATAAGTGAAGCAGTTCAATACTCGTATGGAACTCTGGATAAGTCATTTATTTCCAGAATTAACACCTAAAGAAGTCAGCCTATTAAGTCTTATACTGCACGGGAAAACCATTAAATTACGCACTGAAGAGTTTGAAATCGCCTTTTCGGCTTATGACAAAGTTCGTTCTAATAATGGAAACTCGCTATTTGGAGAAGATAGAGAAACCATGTTTAGTATTTTAGACAGACATACGCAAGCTTTTAAAAAAAGGTATTCTATAAACACATATCTTAATATTTAACGCAGTCATTTTTAGCTAATTTTTACAAAAAAACGCTGTGAACATCACAGCGTTTTATATTTAGGGTTACTTATCAAAAATAGCTTTTTATATATTCGATTATAGTAATAACCGCTTTCTGGTCTAAATTCCATATCAAGCTCACTCAAATAAATCGTAAAGCTTGGTCTATCAATTTTTAATAAGTCTTGGCTAAGCGATTTAAGCTCAGCTTTAGACATTTTTTTCATCGGGTCTAGTTGATGTTCTTTGAATACTTTGTGAATATGTTCATCCATATTCGTACAATATCTGTCATGATCTTCAACAAAGCAAACCTCTGGCTTCTCTTCGTGCTTATCCGCTTTTTCATCAGATTTCATATAAGTCAGAGGCTCTGTACGATTAAATCCAGGTCTCGGTACACGAATCCATTTTTTATACGGCGTGACATCAATTGACTCCCATAGAAATTCTATTGTTGTTTTTCGGTCGCTAATTACTTGGTCATTGATGCTGATATAATCACCATAAATATTTAATGTAACAAGTTCTTCAGATTTTTTACCATATCTCTGCTTAAATATCTCTTGTTTTTTTCTTTATAAGGATCTTCTACATAAGAGTCTAGCGTTATATGACGAACCAAATAAAATGTTACATTATCTAATTCTTCCCAATCTTTAAGCTCGCTCTTCGGCATATTCTCTAAACGTTCAACAAAATCTATATCATCACGAATTTTTCCTTGTCCATCAGATAAATTAAGCTTTGTGAGTAAATGCTCAAAACGTTCCGTTTGGCTTTGATAAGCGATTTCTTGTGGCTTCACTACCCAAGTCATGGCAAAAATTGCCACCATTACAACCCCAGAAATCAGCCGGTATTGACGTGCTTTTGGCACAATCAGGATCGCATAAGCAATCGTAATCGCCGTAGCCAAAGCCACTAAATAAATACGTTGTTCCGTCCAAGCATAGGCACTAATACGGCGATCAATCGCCAACCATAACAACACGATTGGCACAATAGATAGATACGGATAGAACTTAAAGAAAGTTTCCCAGCGGGCTTTAGCACAAATAGAACGTAATGCATATACGCCTAAACCACCAAGCAGGTAAGGCAAGGTAATATTCGCCAGCATGCCTTTTGGTAATACGCCTTCAAAAATAATTTGCACAACATAAGCATAAAGCAACACAGTGAAAATCATCAATGCTGGTGCTAATACAAAATTAACTAAGATCTCAAAAATGCGATTTAACGTCATTTCTGATTTAGCTTGGCGTTGTTGGAATACTAAGAAAAAGAGTGGCAAAGTAAAAATGCCTAAAGATGTATAAAAATGCTCATAGAAACTATCAGAAAACTCGACATTAAAGAGTGTAGTAATTGTAAATAGAATCGCTGCTACTAATCCAAACACCAACAACCATACCATTGTCGCTAAACCAAGATGGAATAGATTGGTAAAATTACGGTAGGTAAACCCTTGATTATTTTTTTCAAATGGAAACCCTAATAACACCAGTAACGCAATAAAATTTGCGCCCCCAAATTTTGGACTCGATAGATAAAACTCTGCACTATCATTGGTCATGCCAATGATAGCTAGCGCCACCAATGGCACAATCCATGAAAAACGATACCAAGAATATGGTCGAGAGAGATAAATAAAGATAAATAGCATTGGCTCAAATACCCAGTAAGCCAAATGATCATTTTCTTTATGAGTCCCTAATTCCATAAACCAAATTCCAATTGCAAATGCACTAATTAGAAAAATTTCAATCGGATGTGCAGACACTGCATTTTTTATCTGCGCTTTAGCCTTTTCGAAAAATGTTGAAACAGACATAATCATTCCTTTTTTATTCTATAAAGTCTTAATTAACACTTAATAATTCATACTGAAATAGTATGGAATTTACTGGCACTTTAACGAACTTTTATGGATAAATCCACTAAAAATTAAATAGATATTGGATAAAAAGAGACAAAATCTCACCGCACTTTATTGAAAAACAAGATACAGATCAAAGTGCGGTCATTTTTCCAAGACAAATTTCTAAATTTGCTTTATTATATTGCCACTTTAGGTTCGCCTAACTAATTTTAATTAACTTTAAACAGAGGAAAACAAAATGGCAAAAATCGTTAAAGTCATTGGTCGTGAAATCATCGACTCTCGTGGTAACCCAACTGTAGAAGCTGAAGTTCATCTTGAAGGTGGTTTCGTTGGTTTAGCAGCTGCTCCATCAGGTGCATCTACCGGTTCTCGTGAAGCATTAGAATTACGTGACGGCGACAAATCTCGTTTCTTAGGTAAAGGTGTATTAAAAGCGGTTGCGGCTGTAAACGGTCCTATCGCAGATGCATTAGTGGATAAAGAAGCGTCTAACCAAGCTGAAATCGACCAAATCATGATCGATTTAGACGGTACTGAAAAACAAATCTAACTTCGGTGCAAACGCAATCTTAGCGGTATCTTTAGCAAACGCAAAAGCCGCTGCAGCATCTAAAGGTTTACCTCTTTACGCTTACATCGCAGAACTTAACGGCACGCCAGGCGTTTACTCTATGCCATTACCAATGATGAACATCATCAACGGTGGTGAGCACGCAGATAACAATGTTGATATCCAAGAATTCATGATTCAACCAGTTGGTGCGAAAACATTACGTGAAGCACTTCGTATCGGTGCTGAAGTATTCCACAACCTTGCGAAAGTATTAAAATCTAAAGGCATGAGCACTGCTGTAGGTGATGAAGGTGGTTTTGCACCTAACTTAGCCTCTAACGCTGACGCTTTAGCATGTATCAAAGAAGCTGTAGAAAAAGCAGGTTATGTATTAGGTAAAGACGTGACTTTAGCAATGGACTGTGCATCTTCTGAATTCTACAACAAAGAAACTGGCAAATACGAAATGAAAGGCGAAGGCCGTTCATTCACTTCTCAAGAGTTCACACACTATCTTGAAGAATTAACCAAACAATACCCGATCGTTTCTATCGAAGATGGTCAAGATGAATCTGACTGGGAAGGTTTTGCATACCAAACTAAAGTGTTAGGCGACCGCGTTCAATTAGTGGGCGACGACTTATTCGTCACTAACACCAAAATCTTAAAAGAAGGTATCGAAAAAGGTATCGCAAACTCTATCTTAATCAAATTCAACCAAATCGGTTCTTTAACTGAAACTTTAGCGGCAATCAAAATGGCTAAAGATGCAGGTTACACCGCTGTAATCTCTCACCGTTCAGGTGAAACCGAAGATGCGACTATCGCTGATTTAGCGGTTGGTACAGCAGCAGGTCAAATCAAAACTGGTTCTATGAGCCGTTCTGACCGTATTGCGAAATACAACCAATTAATCCGTATCGAAGAAGCATTAGAACGCGCTGGTACACCAGCTCCGTTCTTCGGTTTAAAAGCGGTTAAAGGTCAAGCGTAATTCACGCTAAATTTACTGTAAAATCTCACCGCACTTTGCACAAAAGTGCGGTGTTTTTTTAAGGTGTTTTTATGAAGACACAATCTGATTCACTACTTACTGAACCTTGGCTATCTTGGGCTATCGAAATCCAAAGCATTGCACAAAACGGGCTAACTTATTGCAAAAATATCTATGATATTGAACGCTATGAACGCTTGCGGGATTTGTCTGCTGAAATGCTCGCTTATAAAACAGCCATACCCAAAGAAACCGTTAAATCGTTTTTCTGCAATGAGACAGGTTATCAAACCCCTAAAATAGACTCGCGCGCAGCTATTTTCAAAGATGATAAAATTTTATTAGTACAAGAAAATGATGAACTTTGGTCACTGCCTGGCGGCTGGATAGATGTGCTAGAAACCATTCATAGTAATACGATTAAAGAAGTACGCGAAGAAGCGGGGCTTAATGTTAAACCGACTTTCATTATTGCTATTCACGAACAACATAAACGCAATTTTCCGCCTTTTGCGCATCCTGTACTCAAAACCTTCGTCATGTGCGAACCATTAAGTGGTGAATTTCAACCAAATAGTGAAACAGTTCAATCTCCTATTTTGCGTTGAGTGAACTGCCGCCAATGAATGAAGAAAAAAATACGCCCGCACAGGTTGAACTTTGCTTTCAAGCACACCATAGTAGTCACTGGACTACACAATTTGATTAGGAAATACCATGTTACATTTAACCCTCGAAGATCAACTCTTTCTCGGTCAACCAAAACAAGTCGGCACACACTCGACTGTGCATGATCATCTGGCGGTAATGTTTGAAGATGATGGCGAAACCGGCTATTTTTATGCATTAGATATGCGTCAAAATGCGCAGCCTGTTGTCGATTGCTTACATGTTTATAATGTTGATAACACACGCAATCTCCACGAAGCGCGTAAATTAGAAATTTGCTGGGATGAAAGTGGCTATTTAGCCTTATTACTTATTAACGGCTATCCCCATGCCGTATTTGATTTTGCTCATTTGATCGGCTATAACACTAACAAACATCCTCAGCCTGACTTAATGAGCATGTGGACACACGAAGAAATCACCAATGAACGTGCAACCGCATGGCTTGGTGTGAATACCATTAAATAGGATTAACTATGCGATTTTACCGCGGTCTTCAGCCTTTCAAGATCATGAGTTTTGATCTTGATGACACCCTTTACGATAACAGTGATGTCATTCGTTTGGCCGAAGAACGCTTTCTTCAATGTGTACAAGAACACGCACAACTGAGCGAGCTTACCTCAGAATATTGGCGAAAATATAAATGGCAACTGGCGAAGAAAGATCCCTTGATTGCTGAAGATGTGATTGCCTGGCGTATCGAAACATTACGCAACTTGCTGATACATCATGGTAAAAGTGCGGTTGAAATTGACCGCACTTTAGCCCTCGCTATGGAAGAATTTATTGAATGGCGACATAAAATTGATGTGCCCGCAGAAAGTATTGAAGTGCTGAATCAACTGAAAGATCGGTACCCGCTTAGCGTGATTACCAATGGTAATGTGATTGCAAACGTATTGGGTTTGAACACTTTCAGCTGAGTTTACGTGGTGGTGAACAAGGCAGAGCGAAACCTCATCAAGATTTATTCCACCAAACCGCCCATTATTTTGGCGTAAAACCGAGTGAAATTTTACACATCGGTGATAACTTAACTACGGATGTTCAAGGCGCCATTCAAGCCGGCTGCCAAGCTGTATGGATTAATTTATCAGGCAAAAACCTCAATTCATTTACTGAAGCAAGTGTTTTTGCCTACATTAGAAATCAATCATTTAACTGAATTATTAACACTTTAACCCTATGATGAAAAAGAAAAATCAAGTTCTCGTCAGCCTTTCCATTGTGGCTTTATTGGGCGGTTGCTCAGAAGAGCAAGTTCAACGAGATGTTTATAACAGCCTTGAGGATTGTTTAGTCGATTGGCAAAAAATTGAATTATGCGAAGCTGACCAATCTAATGAAAATAACAGCGGTACAACTGCACATGCAGGATCAGGATCCTCTCTCTCGGGCAATTTAAATACACGTCCAAGTAATAATAGTGAATGGTCAGAAGACAATCAGACCGTTAAACAAACCTTAAATCCTGATGGTGCAACTCACTCTAGCAATTCAAACGGTTCAGAAGGAGCAAACCACACTAGCTCAGCAACAGGAGAAGGACACGGCAGTATGGGTAGTGCGATTGCAGGTGCCGCAATGGGCTATATGATCGCGCGTACGATGGGCTCATTTTTAGGCCCTAGTTACAATCCAAGCAATCGCGCCGTTTCAACACCAACGGGGCAAGTTATTCAACCACAAACTAATCGTTCTGTCGGTAAACCTGTATTAGTAAAAGGCAATGCTGGTAGCACTTACAGCAAACCAGTTTCACGCGGTGGCTTTAAAAGCTCAAATTCAAGCAGTAACCGTAGCTCAGGCGGTTAAATATGAAACGAATCACAGGCTTTCCTACTCGTCCTAATATGGTGCAACAATTATTAGATGTGGGCTTTGATTACTATAATCTGCCTTCCTCTGATGGATCGCATTATTGGTCGGACAATGTGGCGTATGAATTTACCCTAGCGGAAATCGATCGTATTGAAGACGCCACCAACGAATTGCACGCGATGTGTATGGACTTTGTTGCCGATGAAGTGAAACAAGGTGATTATGCCCATTATCGCTTCACCGATTTACAGAAAAATCTGATTGAACAAACATGGGCTAAAAACGTACCGCACTTATATGGTCGTTTTGATTTTGGTTATGACGGCGAAAACCTCAAAATGTTTGAATACAATGCCGACACGCCCACTTCCCTGCTTGAAGCTGCCGTGGTGCAATGGCAATGGTTAGAGCAAATTGAAGGCTTAGCGCATCCTGACCAATTCAATTGGATTCACGAAGAATTGCTCAATCGCTTTCAGTTTATTCAACAGCAAACAGGACTAAAAGATTTCCATTTTAGTGCCATGCAAGAAGCGGGACGTGAAGATTGGGGCAATATCGATTACCTGGCGGATGTGGCTTACAACGCGGGTTGGCATATTCATCAGCTCGCTATTGAAGATGTGGGCTACGATAAAGACAGTCAGCAATTCCTCGATCTGAATAATCAACCTATTGATTGTTTATTTAAGCTCTATCCGCTTGAATGGATGACCACGACAGAATATGCACCACACATGCTTAACTCATCCACCACCTTTATTGAACCGGCGTGGAAATTACTATTAAGCAATAAAGTGCTATTAGCAAAATTGTGGCAAAAACATCCAAACCACCCATTATTACTACCCGCTTACTTTAGCAAGCATGATATTACCGATCGCCAATCAATATGGGTAAAAAAACCGACGTTAGGTCGTGAGGGCGCCAATGTTTCTTACTATGAAAAACGTAATGGTCTAGAATTTGCCGCCAAAGGCAGTGAGCATTCTGCCTTTTACGATCAAGCTGGCTACATCTATCAACAAAAATTTGAACTGCCAAATTTTGATGGCATGTACCCTATGATTGGTTCTTGGGTAGTGGGCGATGTGGCTTGTGGCATTGGATTAAGAGAAGATTTTACCCCGGTTACCGGCAATGATAGCCACTTCATTCCACATTACTTTGTGGAATAAAAATAACGTAAAAACTGACCGCACTTAATAATAAGGAGATAAATATGTATCCATTTAGTTTTCAAAACCCTACTCGCATTGAATTTGGTCTCGATAAAGAAAAAGAGATGGGGAAATATATGCACGAATACGGTGCAAAAAAGGCCTTAATTATCTATGGTAGTGAGCGTGTCAAACAATCCGGTTTATTTGAAGATGTGGCGAAAAGCTTACGTGAGCAGGGAATTGAATACGTTGAATGTGGCGGGGTAAAAAGTAACCCGACAATCAGTAAAGTCCGTGAAGCCGTTGCAATGGCGAAAGCCTTTGGTGCAGATAGTGTGCTGAGTATCGGTGGTGGATCTTGCCTTGATAGTGCGAAAGCGATCGCGGCAGGTGCGTGCTATGACGGTGATACTTGGGACTTCTTTAAGGTACACCGGTGCAAAAAGTATTGATGATTTTCGATGTGATCACCCTTGCGGCAACAGGCAGTGAAATGAACTGGGGAGCCGTCATTACTAATGAAGAAACACAGCAAAAATATTCGATTCACAGCAATCATTTATTCCCAAAAGTATCAGTCATTAATCCGAAATTGCAAGCGACCGTCAGTCGTGATTATTTAGTGTATTCTGCTGCAGATATCATCGCTCATTCTATTGAAGCCTATTTCACTGCGGAATATCGCCCTGAAATTATTGATTTCTTAGTAGAAAGCAATATTAAAACCGTGATTCGTACGACTGAAATCTTGCTCAGTGATCCACAAGATCTCAATGCGCGTGGTGAATTTGCCTGGGCTGCTACACTTGCGTTGAACAGTTTAACCCATTTAGGTATCTCACCTTACGGTTTCCCAAATCATATGATTGAGCATTCCATGAGTGCGATTTCAGATGTGCCACATGGTGCTGGGCTTTCCGTGATTATGCCTGCGTGGATGCAATGGTATCAATCTCAAAGACCTGCCCAATTCAAACGTTTTGCTAAAGAAATATTTGGCTTAGATAAGGCTGAAGAGGGTATCTTCGCCTTAAAAGCTTGGTTTGATCAAATCGGCACACCAACGAGTCTTGAACAACTTGGTATTGATGATGAAACCTTAGCTGAAATTATTGAAAATGCGGCTCAAACTGCAATCAGAGCGAAAGTGGAAAAACGTATACTAAAGAAGCTATTGAAGCCATTTTCGCTTTAGCGAAGTAATCTCTCATAAGAAAGAGCGGTCAAATTCAAAATATAATGAAATTTGAGCGCTCTTTTTATATTCTCAACATTTCACTTATTGAAAAGCATGTAAAAAATAACCGCACTTTAGTTACCCAAAGTGCGGTTAATTTGAATTAAGTTTTAACGCTTAATTATAGTGAAGCTTGATCAACAGCCACACCAGCACCCATAGTTGTAGAGATGCTTACTTTCTTGATAAAGATACCTTTTGCAGTAGTTGGTTTTGCTTTGTTTAAAGCAGCCAATAATGCTTGAAGGTTTTCTTTTAATTGAACTTCAGAGAAGTTTGCTTTACCAATTGTTGTGTGGATGATACCGTTTTTATCGTTACGATAACGGATCTGACCAGATTTAGCATTTTTAACTGCTTCAGCAACGTTTGGTGTTACGGTACCAACTTTAGGGTTTGGCATTAAACCACGTGGGCCTAATACTTGACCCTAATTCGACCAACAACACGCATTGCATCAGGAGAAGCGATAACAACGTCAAAGTTCATTTCGCCTTTTTTGATTTGCTCTGCTAAATCTTCCATACCTACTAAATCAGCGCCAGCTTCTTTAGCTGCATCTGCGTTAGCACCTTGGGTGAACACAGCTACGCGTACTTCACGACCTGTACCGTGTGGTAATACAGTTGCACCGCGAACGTTTTGGTCTGATTTACGAGGATCGATACCTAAGTTTACTGCAACGTCAACACTTTCAACGAATTTAGCTGTTGCGAATTGTTTTAATAACGCGATTGCTTCGTTGATTTCATATGCTTTAGTAGAATCTACGCCAGCTTTTGATTGCTTTCATTTTTAGTCAATTTAGCCATCGTATTATTCCTCCACCACTAAGCCCATTGAGCGAGCAGTACCAGCAATTGATTTCATTTTAGTTTCGATAGTCGCGCCAGTCATATCTGCTGCTTTAGTTTCAGCGATTTGACGAACTTGATCTAAAGTTACTTTACCCACTTTATCTTTGTTCGGTTTACCAGAACCAGATTTGATACCTGCAGCTTTTTTCAATAATACTGCTGCTGGTGGAGTTTTAGTAATGAAAGTGAATGAACGGTCTGCATATACAGTGATAACAACTGGAATTGGTAAACCTTTTTCAATGCTCTCAGTACGAGCGTTGAATGCTTTACAGAATTCCATGATGTTCACACCTTGTTGACCTAATGCAGGACCAACTGGTGGTGATGGGTTTGCCATACCAGCTGCAACTTGCAACTTAACGTATGCTTGGACTTTTTTTGCCATTTTTTAGTTTCCTCTAAATGGGTGATAACGCCGAAATCGGCTCCCCTGTTAATGAAAGGCTGTATTTTAATTAATCAGCCTCGAAAATTTCAAGTAGAAAAACTACTCGAAAAACAACCGCACTTTATTGTTTAAGTGCGGTCATTAAATTTCTTATTTTGGAAAAGGGAAATTAACGTGTTTTTTCCACTTGACCAAATTCAAGCTCAACTGGTGTTGCACGACCGAAGATAGATACAGACACTTTTAAGCGGCCTTTTTCGTAATCCACTTCTTCAACCGTACCATTAAAGTCAGCAAATGGACCTTCTGTCACACGCACTTCTTCACCTGGTTGATATTCTTTACGATGACGTGGTTTTTCAGCACTTTGCTCTAAACGATTTAAAATTAAATCTGCTTCACGTTTAGAAATTGGTGCTGGCTTATCTGGTGTACCACCGATAAAGCCCATTACACGTGGTACGCTTTTCACTAAGTGCCATGTGTCATCATTCATTGCCATTTCAACTAAAACATAGCCAGGGAAGAATTTACGTTCGCTTTTACGACGTTTACCTGCTACGTTTTCAACGACTTCTTCAGTCGGCACTAACACTTCACCAAACTGATCTTCCATTTGTTGTTGTTTGATATATTCACGCAATGTGATTGCAACACGACTCTCAAAGCCTGAGAATGCTTGCAATACATACCAACGTTTTTTGGATACGTTTTCAGTTTCGCTCATTTTAGAATCTCAAATCAGTTAAGAAGTTAATCAATGCAATGATAATTGAATCAATTGCCCAGAAGAATAAAGAGGTAAGCACGGTTACCCCAATTACGATTAAAGTTGTTTGACGTGTTTCTGCACGAGTTGGCCATACTACTTTACGACCTTCAACTTTCGCTTCGCTAAAGAATGTACGAGCTTTTGTACCTTGGTTGGTAATTGCAGCTAAACCAAAGGCAATTAATAAAGCGACAACTACGCCAATTACACGCACAGGTAAAGAGAAGGCGTCTTTAAAATAAACGTTACCAATCGCTGCAGCAGTAAAAAATGCCACAGAAAGAATCCAAAGAAGAGTGTTTAAGCCTTTTGATTTTCCTTCTACGACTTGTTCTTGGTCGTGTTTCTTTTTCTCAACAATTTCAGTTGCCATAAGTGAATCCGTATAAAATAAGGGATAAATAATTTTTAGATTAATATTAGAACGTGCGATTGTAGCATTTTCTTTCGGGATTGCCTATGAAAAATGTTAGAAAAAACAACCGCACTTTCTGTTAATTTTTATATTCGAGCTTCGGAGGTTTGTTATCAACGATGGTTTCTTCATCCACAATCACTTTTTGCAAGTTTTCGATTGAAGGTAAATCATACATCGTATCTAACAACACAGCCTCAACGATTGAGCGTAAACCACGCGCACCGGTTTTACGTTCAAGGGCTTTTTTCGCCATCGCTTTTAATGCTTCTGGGGTGAATTCAAGTTCCACATCTTCTAAGCCAAATAATGCTTGATATTGTTTGGTCAGTGCATTTTTCGGTTGAGTAAGGATCTGAATCAACGCTTCTTCATCTAATTCGCTTAATGGAGCAATCATTGGAAGACGACCAATAAATTCTGGAATCAAACCAAATTTCATTAAATCATCCGGCTCAACTTGACGGAATAATTCAGAAAGATTTTCTTTGTCTTCTTCTTTCTCTACTTTCGCATCAAAACCAATTCCAGTATCAGTTTGTGTACGTTTACCGATGATTTTATCTAAGCCAGCAAATGCCCCACCACAAATAAAGAGAATTTTTGAGGTATCCACTTTCAACATTTCTTGTTGAGGGTGTTTACGTCCACCTTGTGGAGGCACAGACGCAATAGTACCTTCAATTAATTTTAACAAGGCTTGTTGCACACCTTCACCAGACACATCGCGAGTAATAGACGCACCTTCTGATTTACGGCTGATTTTATCAATTTCATCAATATAGATAATGCCCTGCTCTGCTTTTTCCGTATCGTAATCGCAGTTTTGCAATAATTTTTGTAGAACATTTTCCACGTCTTCGCCCACATAACCGGCTTCAGTTAACGTTGTCGCATCGGCCATAGCAAAAGGCACATTCAAACGACGCGCCAAGGTTTGTGCTAATAAGGTTTTACCGCTACCTGTTGGACCAATTAACAAGATGTTACTTTTACCTAATTCCACATCATTGCTTTGGTGGTTCGTGCGTAAGCGTTTATAGTGATTGTAAACCGCCACTGACAAGACCTTTTTCGCATAATCTTGCCCAATCACATAATCATCTAAGTGAGCACGAATTTCGTGTGGGGTTGGTAATTTTTCTTCAACTGTCAGTCCGCTAGGTGTTTCAATTTCACCACTGTCTTCTAACATACTGTGGCAAAGCTCGATACACTCGTTACAAATATAACCATCTGTACCCGCAATTAATTTACCTACTTCACTTTTTTCTCTTCCGCAGAAAGAACAGTGAAGATCGTTATCATTTGTTGTCATGTTAAATCCTTAACGTTTAATCAACACATCGTCCACTAAGCCGTAAGCTTTTGCTTCTTCTGCCGACATAAAGTTGTCACGATCGGTGTCTTTTTCGATACGCTCGATGCTTTGACCTGTATGGAAAGCAAGACGCTCGTTTAAGGTTTGTTTAATTTTTAAAAATTTCTTGTGCGTGGATCTGAATATCGGATGCTTGTCCACGGAAACCACCCTAACGGTTGGTGAATCATCACGCGTGCATTCGGTAATGCCGCACGTTTTCCTGCTGCACCTCCTGCAAGTAAAAATGCGCCCATTGAGCAAGCTTGACCAATGCAAAGGGTACGCACATCCGGTTTAATAAATTGCATGGTATCGTAAATTGCCATACCCGCAGTCACCGAGCCACCTGGTGAGTTAATATAAATATTAATGTCTTTTTTCGGATCTTCTGATTCTAAGAAAAAGTAGCTGTGCCACGATCAAATTTTGCCATACGATCTTCCACTTCACCACTCAGGAAGATCACGCGCTCTTTTAATAGGCGGGAATAAATGTCGTACGAACGTTCACCACGAGAGGTTTGTTCGACAACCATAGGAATTACACTCATTTTTGCCCCTAAATATGTGCTAAAAAATCGGGCAATATTCTACCCGAAAAATCAGTAAAAACAAAAAATGCGGTCGCTTTTTCATTGAAAAACAACCGCACTTTTCGATGATATGCTCGTGAATTTAATCCACATTCTATCAATTATTATGCTTGTGGATTCATGATCTCATCAAATGAAGACGCTTTTTCAGTCACTTGAGCTTTAGCAAGAACAGCATCAACTGCTTGTTCTTCTAATACTACGTTGCGAATGTTGTTCATTAACTCTTCATTTTTGCTGTAATATTCAACTACTTCAGCTGGTTGTTCGTAAGCAGAAGCGATATCCGCAATCATTGCTTTCGCACGCTCTTCATCCACTTTCAATTCGTTTGATTTGATCACTTCAGAGAATAATAAACCGACTTGAACACGACGTTTTGCATCAGCTTCAAATAATTCGCGTGGTAATTGTGCCGCTTGTTGTGCATTGCCACCGAAGCGTTGTGCTGCTTGGTTACGTAACACATTGATTTCTTCTTCTACTGCAGAAGCTGGAACATCAATTGGGTTTTGTTCGATTAAACCGTTGATTACTTGTTGTTTAACACGAGAAACTAATGCATTTTTCAATTCACGTTCCATGTTTTTTACGGATTTCTGCACGTAAATCTGCCACAGTTTTGGTGTTTTGGACCAAATTTAGCTAACGAACTCATCTGTTAATTCTGGTAATTCCATTTCTTCTACTTTTTCAAGGTGATCGCAAATTTTGCATCTTTACCTTTTAAGTTTTCAGAATGGTATTCCGCTGGGAAAGTCACATTGATATCGAATTGTTCGCCTGCTTTGTGGCCTACGATACCTTCTTCAAAACCTGGGATCATACGACCTTGGCCCATGAATAGAACGAAATCAGTTGCTTTACCGCCTTCGAATTCTTCGCCATCTACTGAACCAACGAAGTCAATGGTCACGCGAGAATCTGCTTTAGCTGCAGCTTTGCTTTTCAACCCAAGTTGCTTTGTTGTTTACAGTATACATCGATCATTTTATCGATATCAGCTTCAGTGATTTCAACAGTTGGTTTCTCAACTTTGATATTTTCTAAGCCTTTTAATTCAACTTCTGGGTATACTTCGAAAGTTGCAGTGAATGATAAATCTTTACCAGGTTCGAATGTTTCAATAGCGAAAGTTGGACGACCTGCGATGTTGATTTTTCTCAGCGATTACTGCGTCAAAGAAATGACGTGGTAATAAATCGTTTAATACATCTTGACGGATTGATGCGCCAAAAACGTTGTTCAATGATGTGAGCTGGCACGTGACCTTTACGGAAACCATCAACACGTACATTTTTTGCTGCACGTTTGAATTCTTCACGAGTTGCTTTTTCTACAGCTTCAGCTGGAACGGTGATCGTCACACGACGCTCTAAACCTTGAGTTGTTTCAATATTTAATGACATTTGTAACCTCAATTAATGTTGCACTCGGTAAAAACCACACCGAACACGTTATTGTTTGTAAAATTAAAAAACCGCCAAATTATAGCGAAAGAAAATCAAACAGTCGATAGAAACCAGAAAATTCAATAGAAAACTAGCTAAAATTGCACAATTTATCAACAATTTTTGATAAAGAAAAAAGTGCGGTCAAAAATAACCGCACTTTTTATCGAATTATAAACCTTTCGGTAAACGAATTTTTTGACCTGGGAAAATCTTATCCGCGTCTTTAATCACTTCTTTATTTGCTTCAACGATAGCGGTGTATTTCGCGCCATTTCCGTAAGCTTTCTCCGCGATTTTCCACAAAGTGTCACCTTTTTGGATTACGTAGAATGTTTCATCACTGCCTAAGGCTTCACCGTTATTGATGCTTGCATCGCTCGTTACTGAGTGGATACCTTGAATGTTACCCGCCATTAATACTGCTTTTTCTAATGCCGCTGCAGTTGATGCTACACCTTGGATATTTGCTACACCATTTTCCACGGTAACAGATAAGTTTTCCACGCCTGGATTGTCTTCTGCGATGTGTTGAGTCACTGCTTTAGACGCATCTTCTTCTTTAGAGAAAACTTTCTTACCAATGTCACTGACAAAATCAAATAAACCCATTTTAAAGTTCCTTTTGTATGTTTGTTTAAGGGAGTATTACGATACTGAAATTCCCTTAAGAAGTCCATAAATCAGAGTGTAAAGCTATGTAAATATTTCAAGAAAACTGATCTAAAATTGACCGCACTTTGATAGAATACGCCGATTTTAAATTTACTCACTCAGAAAGGAAAAATTATGCGTTGGCAAGGTCGTAAAGAAAGCTCAAATATTGAAGATAGACGTGGCTCTGGCAGCGGTAACTTCGGTGGCGGAAGAGGGACTGGTGTTTTCGGTATTATTATCTTATTAGTTGGTGCTTATTATGGCGTGGATCTTTCAGGCTTAGTGGGCACACCGGATTTTTCAGGACAAAGCTCTCAACGATTAGAAACCCAAGAAGAACAGCAGCTTGCGAGTCTTTCTAAAGTTGTATTAGCGGATACTGAAACCGTTTGGGGACAATATTTTAGACAAATGGGGAAAACCTATAGTGAGCCAACCATGGTACTTTACAATGGCGTAACCCCAACTGCTTGTGGTACCGGTCAATCTGCAATGGGCCCGTTCTACTGCCCGAGCGATCGCAAAGTTTACCTTGATTTATCATTCTATAATGAAATGAAAAATAAACTGGGTGCGGCAGGCGATTCGGCCTTTGCTTATGTAATTGCACACGAAGTTGGTCACCACGTACAAAATATGCTTGGAATTCTGCCGCAAGTGAATCGCGCACAACAAAGCAGCGATCGTAAAACTGCAAATCAACTTTCCGTTCAATTAGAACTTCAAGCTGACTGCTTCGCTGGTGTTTGGGCGAGCCAAGCGGTAAAAAGTGGTTTATTTGAACGCGGTGATGAAGAAAAAGCGTTTAATGCAGCAGAAGCTGTGGGCGATGACCGTTTACAAAAACGCAGCCAAGGTTATGTGGTGCCTGATAGCTTCACTCATGGTACATCGGCACAACGTCTAGAATGGTTCAGAAAAGGCTTACAAAGCGCTAACCCTTCTGTGTGTAATACCTTTAACTAATAAGATCTTTAAGGCTGATTCATATCAGCCTTTTTATTTCTGTTCATTTCAGCATAAAAAAGTGCGGTCAATTTGACCGCACTTTTTCTTTATGATGTTAAGCTTACGCGAACTGACGTACTTCGCCGTTACCCGCTACGTTTTCCACACAACGTGGACAAAGTGTAGGATGTTCAGGGTTCACACCGATTTTGTCAGAATAATGCCAGCAACGTGGACATTTTTCACCGTGAGAACGTGCGACGCTTACGGCAATTCCCTCTAACTCACCAGTAGCGACATCTGCTGGTTTGTCAGCTAATGGTTTCACTTCTGCTTTTGAGGTAATTAACACGAAACGTAATTCATTGCCTAATTGCTCTAACAATGCACGATATTCATCGTTAGCATAAACCGTTACTTCTGCTTCTAAACCACCACCGATCACTTTATCGTTACGCGCGATTTCTAGTACGCGGTTCACTTCAGAACGCACTTTAATCAGTTGTTGCCAGTAAGCATCATCTAATTTTTCATTCTCGCCTAAACCAAATAAGCCTTCGTAGAATTCTTCAGTGAAGACGAACTCAGCACGTGGCGTCGCTGTTTGTGGCAAATAGCCCCAAATTTCATCTGCTGTGAATGACAAGATTGGTGCCATCCAACGCACTAAAGCTTCTGCAATGTGCCATAACGCTGTTTGGCAGCTACGACGCGCAAGGCTGTCTGCTTTGGTGGTATATTGACGGTCTTTGATAATATCAAGGTAGAACGAGCCCATTTCCACAGAACAGAAACGCATTAAACGTTGTACCACCGTGTGGAATTGATAGTTATCGTACGCGTCTTTAATTTCTTTTTGTGCATCTAAGGCACAAGCTACCGCCCAACGATCTAAGCTCATCATGTCTTCCGGTTTAACTGAATCACGTTGCGGATCAAAACCGTTTAAGTTCGCTAATAAGAAACGTGCGGTGTTACGAATACGACGATAGCTATCCGCGGCACGTTTTAAGATTTCATCGGAAACAGTCATTTCGCCGGTATAGTCAGTAGAAGCGACCCATAAACGTAAAATATCACCACCGAATTTATCCATGACTTCTTGTGGTGTCACGATATTACCGATAGATTTTGACATCTTACGGCCTTGACCATCCACGGTGAAACCATGGGTTAATACTTGTTTATATGGTGCTTTGCTGTCTGTTGCCGTAGAAAGCATTAAAGAAGACATAAACCAACCACGGTGTTGGTCAGAACCTTCTAAATACATGTCGATATCTTGGCCGTTAAATTCCGGACGATTTGCTACAACAGAAGAATAGGTTGATCCTGAGTCAAACCATACGTCAAGGGTATCAGGTACTTTGCGATAGGTTTCTGCGTCCGCACCTAATAATTCTTTTTCGTCTAAATCCCACCATGCTTGAATACCGGCTTTCTCTACACGTTTCGCTACTTCTTCAAGTAACTCTAAAGTACGCGGATGAAGTTCTTCGCTTTCTTTGTGCACGAATAAGGTCATCGGCACGCCCCAGGTACGTTGACGAGAAATACACCAGTCAGGGCGGTTTTCAACCATTTTCTCGATACGTGCTTGACCCCAATCTGGAATCCAGCGAACTTGTTTGATTTCACCTAATGCTTGTTGGCGTAAACCTTGTGTTTCCATACCGATAAACCATTGTGGGGTCGCACGGAAAATAATCGGGGTTTTTGTGGCGCCAGCAGTGTGGGTAGCTGTGTTTGATTTTTCTCCACTTTTTAATAAGTTGCCCACTTCTTGTAATTTTTCAACAACCAATGGATTGGCTTCAAATACACCTTTACCTGCAAAGAATTCAGTCGTTGAAATAAATTTACCGTCATTCGATACAAGACCCGCCATTGGTAAATTATATTTTTGTCCAACAATGAAGTCGTCCAAACCATGATCTGGCGCAGTATGTACTAAACCAGTACCACCATCAGTAGTAACGTGATCTCCCAAAATCACTGGCACAGTGAAATCATAGAATGGATGGTTAAAGCGTGCTAACTCAAGTGCTTGACCTTTTACTGAACCTAACACTTCAACGTGTTCTATGCCAACTGCTTTCGCCACAGATTCCACTAATTCAGCAGCTAAAATCACACGCTCATCGCCAAGTTGTACTAGGTTGTATTCTAAGTCTGCATTTACTGCAATCGCACGGTTAGATGGCATTGTCCAAGGTGTGGTGGTCCAAATCACCGCAGATAATTTGCCATGGCCTTTGCCTACTGCGTTAAATTTCTCTTCAATTTCGGCTACATTTACTGCAGGGAAACGCACATAGATAGACGGAGAAACTTTGTCTTCGTATTCCACTTCTGCTTCTGCTAAAGAAGAACCACAATCCAAACACCAGTGCACCGGTTTTGAACCTTTGTATAAGTGACCATTCGCAATCACTTTACCGAGTGTACGGATGATGTTTGCTTCGGTGTTGAAGTTCATGGTTAAATAAGGATTATCCCAATCGCCCAACACACCTAAACGGATAAAATCTTTTTTCTGACCTTCTACTTGTTCTGCGGCATATTCACGGCATTTTTGGCGGAATTCAGCAGCGGTCACTTTCTCATTTGGTTTCCCCACCAAACCTTCTACTTTTAATTCAATTGGCAAGCCATGACAGTCCCAACCCGGAACATAAGGCGAATCAAAACCTAACGCCGTTTTAGATTTAATAATAATATCTTTCAGAATTTTATTCACGGCATGACCGATATGGATGTTACCGTTCGCATATGGAGGGCCATCATGCAAAATAAAGGATTTTTTACCTTTCGTCGCTTGGCGGATTTTTTGATATAACTGTTTGTCATACCAATTTTTTAACATCACAGGTTCGCGTTTGGCTAAATCGCCACGCATTGGGAAACCTGTTTCAGGTAAATTTAACGTGTTTTTGTAATCAACTGTCATGTTATTTTCCAATTTTATATTTCAATATAATTCTATTTTGCAAAAAATACTTTCGCTGTTTTTACGTCTTGTTCAATTTGAGCTTTCAACGCCTCAAAAGACGGAAACTTTATCTCATCTCGAATCTTCTGGCAGAATTCCACTTCGACCATTTGCCCATAAATGTTCTGAGAAAAAAATCAAATAAATGGACTTCTAATAATTGTATCGTACCGTTAATGGTCGGGCGTTTTCCCATGTTGGCGACGCCATCAAAAATCTCGCCTGATTTCAACCGCACTTTCACCGCATAAACGCCTTTAACCGGGTTCACTTGACGATGTAAGCGAACATTCGCTGTAGGAAAACCAATGGTTCGGCCTAATTTATTGCCATGGATCACGCGACCAAAAATACGATAAGGCTTACCGAGTAAATTTTGCGCATGCTGTAAATCATCTTTAGCCAACGCTTCACGGATAGCGGTGCTACTAATACGTAACTCATCTAAACAGAAGGTGCGACTGTCTTCCACTTCAAAACCAAACTGCTTTCCGGCTTCTTGCAACATCGCAAAATTGCCTAAACGTTTCGCACCAAATTTAAAATCGTCACCAATGCTGAGAAACTTCACATTTAATTTTCGCACAAGCCAATCTTCAATAAATTGTTCTGCAGGAAGATTGGCAAAAGTGCGGTCAAATTTCGCGACGATGACCACATCCACACCCGCCTCAGCTAAATAATGCAACTTATCTCTTAATCGCATTAAGCGCGCGGGCGCTTTGTCTCCCATAAAATATTCGCGCGGTTGTGGCTCGAAAAGCATCACCGCCATGGGTAAATTCAGCGCATTCGCTTTCTGACGAAGATGACGCAAAATCGCCTGATGCCCCAAATGCACCCCATCAAAATTGCCAATGGTTAATGCGCATCCTGACAAATATGGCTGTGAATTATGGAGCCCACGAATTAATTGCATTACATCTTATTCCAAAAAACGAAAAATAATCGGTGCATTATAGCGGTAACTTAATGTTTTGTCAGTAAATGGTGTTTACGAACACCTAATAGCACCAATACGCCTAAATAAACGACCGCAGCCAGCCCAATTAACCAAACCAACCAATAGATACGCATTAAAAATGTCATAGCAGCCCATTCTTGAATCAGTGGGCAGTTATACCAAACCAAACCGCCCATGGCTAAGGCTGCACCTAAAACTTTTAGAAAAAAGACCGCACTTTTACGTGAAAAATGGTATACATCCTCTTTAGCTAAACCACGATAAAGCAAATAAGCATTTAAGGTTGCTGACATCGCAGAAGCAATCGCTAAACCCACATAACTAAATGGAATCGCCAACACATTAAAGCCCATATTGCTCACCATGGCGATGATCCCGATTTTCACGGGCGTTTTGGTATCTTGACGTGCGTAATAGCCATTAGCCAAGATCTTAATCAGCATAAAGCTAAGTAAACCGGCATTGAATGCCCATAAAGAATAAGAGGCCGCATGCACATCTGTTAAGGTAAAACTGCCACGCATAAATAACACCAATAACATTGGTTGGGCTAACACGGCAATACCAATCGCGGCAGGCACACCGAGTAATAAAATCATTCGCACGCCCCAGTCCATGGTGTTACGGAAATAAACCGCACTTTGGGAAGAATTATCTTCTCGATTCACATGATGGCGAGCAAGTGTTGGTAAAATCACGGTGGAAATGGCGATACCAAATAGACCAAGTGGAAACTCCAATAGACGATCAGAATAATAAAGCCAACTAATAGATCCCGTCATTAAGAAACTGGCAATGACCGTATCAAGCAGCAAATTGATTTGACTTACGGAAACCCCAAATAAGGCAGGAATCATCAATCGACGAATTTTGGCTACCCCTTCATCATGCCACGCCCATTTTGGTTTTACGAGCAAGCCTGCTTTCTTCAAAAAAGGGATTTGGAATAAAAATTGTAGCAAACCACCTAAAAAGATCCCGATAGCAAGGGCAAGATCGGGATTGTCCAATCTTGGCGCGAGGAAAAGTGCGGTTGCAATCATCGCGATATTAAGTAAAACAGGCGAAAACGACATCACGCCAAATTTACCTATTGTATTTAAAATCGCGCCGGAAAGTGCCACAAAGGTGACAAACCATAAATAAGGAAACGTAATTTTTAAGAGTAAAGACGCTTGTTCAAATTTGTGTGCATCAGGTCCATCATTTAGCCAATCGGTAAACCATCCCATCCCAAAGATCGCCGCCACAACAGGTGATCCCACCATAGCAAGCAAGGTGACAATACTGACTAATCCACCCAGTGTACCCGACACTTTCCCGATAAATTCTCGCGTTTTAGAAAGATCGCCCGATTTTTGATATTCAGCTAATACGGGTACAAAGGCTTGAGAAAATGCGCCTTCCGCAAATAAACGACGCAAAAAGTTTGGGATCCGGTTAGCGAATAAAAATACGTCTGCCGCCGCGCCTGCACCGATTAAATGGGCAATCACCACATCGCGGACTAAACCTAACACACGGGACACTAATGTCATCCCACTCACGATAATGCCGGATTTTAAAAGTCGTTTACTCAAAATAGGGTCTCTTCAAAAATTTGCCTTAATTGTATAGAATTTTTTGTTTTTACGCTATATTCCAACGAAAAAACTGATAAAAATCTTGCCCACATCGTTTGTGTGAGCCAATAGAAAGCGCTTTTTTTAAATAACGATGCTTACTTTCGGTTGTGTCTCACCGAAATCAACACAAATTATTCATTGACAAAAGTATAAAAAATCGGCATATTCTACGCCCTTATTTTGTCATAATCATCTAACAGAAATTTTAGGAGTTTGACCTTGGCTAATATCAAGTCAGCAAAAAAACGCGCGGTTCAATCTGAAAAACGCCGCCAACACAACGCAAGCCAACGCTCTATGATGCGTACTTACATCAAAAAAGTATATGCTCAAGTAGCAGCAGGTGAAAAAGCAGCAGCTGAAGCAGCATTCGTTGAAATGCAAAAAGTTGTTGACCGTATGGCTTCTAAAGGCTTAATCCACGCTAACAAAGCAGCAAACCACAAAGCTAAATTAGCTGCTCAAATCAAAAAATTAGCGTAATTAAAGCATTAAAACAGCTTAAAAATAAAACCGCACTTTGGTGCGGTTTTTGTTTGCCGTAAACCGTCCTGCCACAAACGCCCCATAACGAGCTTGCATTCCCCCCTTTAACCTGTAAACTACCCCACAACTTAAAAATTAATCATAAAATAAACGATAAATGACCAAAAAATCTTTTAAAAAAGCGGATCCGAATTATCAAAAAGAATTAGCCAAATACGGTAATCCGATCCCAAGCAGAGACTACATTCTGCAAATTATTCGTGAAAATAATGCCCCGATGAGTCGGGAAGAAATTCTGATCGCACTTTCAATTGAAAAGTGACGAACAACAAGAAGCCATGCGTCGCCGCTTGCGTGCCATGGAAAATGATGGGCAGTTAGTTTTCACTAAACGTAAACGTTATGCCTTGCCTGAAAAATTGGATTTATTCAAAGGCATGGTCATTGGCCATCGCGAAGGCTATGGCTTTTTACAAGTCGAAGGCAAAAAAGAAGATCTCTTTATTCCTAATCACCAAATGCAACGTGTAATGCATGGTGATTTTGTGTTAGCACAGCCTGCTGGCTTGGATCGTCGTGGTCGTCGTGAAGTCCGTATTGTTCGCGTGCTTGAAAGTCGTAAAAAACAAATTGTTGGCCGTTTCTTCTTAGAAAATGGTTTTAGCTATGTGGTACCTGATGACAGTCGTATCGGACGAGATATTTTAGTCCCTAATGAACACCGCAATGGGGCTCGAATGGGACAAGTTGTCGTGGTTGAATTGCAAGAACGATCTGCCTCCTTCACTCAACCTGTTGGCATCATCACCGAAATTTTGGGTGATAATATGGCAAAAGGGATGGAAGTGGAGATCGCCCTTCGTAATCATGACATTCCGCACCAATTCCCAAGTGCGGTCGAAAAATACGTTAAAAAATTCACGGAAGAAGTGCCTGAAGAAGCAAAAAAAGGCCGTGTGGATTTATGCAATCTGCCACTGGTGACCATTGATGGCGAAGACGCACGTGATTTTGATGATGCCGTATATTGCGAAAAAAGCGGTAAAGGCTGGAAACTTTGGGTGGCCATTGCCGATGTCAGCTACTATGTGCGTTTACGTTCGGCATTAGACACTGAAGCCTATAACCGAGGTAACTCCGTTTACTTCCCAAATCGTGTCGTGCCTATGTTGCCGGAGATTTTATCCAACGGATTGTGTTCACTGAATCCACAAGTTGATCGCTTGTGTATGGTGTGTGAAATGCACATTTCTGCAAAAGGTAAACTCACGGACTATCGTTTTTATGAAGCGGTCATGAACTCTCATGCACGTTTAACCTATACGAAAGTCGCGGCAATTTTAGACGGTGATGATGAGCTCCGCACGCGTTATCAAGGACTTGTGCCACATTTAGAAGAATTGCATCACCTCTATCAAGCATTACTCAATGCCCGTAAACAACGTGGTTCCATCGATTTTGAAACCATCGAAACCAAATTTATTTTCAATGCAATGGGACGAATTGATCGCATTGAGCCTGTTGTGCGAAATGATGCTCACAAATCATTGAAGAATGCATGATTCTTGCGAATATTGCGGCGGCAAACTTTATGGAAAAACATAAAGAGCCAGCACTCTATCGTATTCATGCCACACCGAGCGAAGAAAAACTGACGTCTTTCCGTGCATTCTTAAGTGAATGCGGTTTAAGCCTTGAAGGCGGCATGAAACCGACCACAAAAGATTATGCGAAATTGTTAGAGCAAGTGAAAGACCGTCCGGATCATGAGCTTATTCAAACCATGTTGCTTCGCTCATTAAGCCAAGCGGTTTATCATGCGGATAATATCGGTCACTTTGGTTTGGCTTTAGAGGAATATGCACACTTCACTTCCCCGATTCGCCGCTATCCGGATTTAACTCTTCACCGTGGAATTAAATATTTATTAGCAAAAAGAAAAAGGTGCTAAACGTAAAACAACGGATACTGGCGGCTATCACTATTCCTTTGATGAAATGGATTTATTAGGCGATCACTGCTCGATGACTGAACGCCGTGCCGATGATGCCACTCGCGAAGTAGCTGATTGGCTGAAATGTGAATATATGCAAGATCACGTGGGCGCTGAATTTAGCGGAGTGATCTCATCTGTAACGGGCTTTGGCTTATTCGTACGTTTAGATGATTTATTCATTGATGGCTTAGTCCATATTTCCACTTTAGATAACGACTACTATCAATTTGATGCCGCCAAACAACGTTTAATCGGCGAAAATAGTGGTATGATTTACCGCCTTGGCGATAAAGTCAAAATTCGCGTGGTCGCCGTTCATTTAGAACAAAAAATGGTAGATTTTAGTTTAGTCGAAAGTGCCAGAAAACCACGTCGAGTTGGGAAAACAGCGAAACAAAAAGCGAAAAAGTCTTTAGGAACTGCCACCTAAAGCGTCAAAAACGTAAAAGTGCGGTCAAAAAAATAAAGACGTTTCTAAGAAATCGACTAGAAAAACGGAAGAAATAATATTTTAACCCAATCTCCCCAGCCTCCTCGTTGATAAAGCGGGGAGGATAATGACAAAAAATAATAAATAAGAGAACCCTATGTCAGAAAATATCTATGGTATCCATGCTGTAAACAGCATTTTAGCAAATAGTCCTGAGCGTTTAATTGAAGTTTTTGTGCTGAAAGGCCGTGAAGATAAACGCCTACAACCCTTACTCAATGAGCTCTATGCTTTAGGCATTGCGGTGCAATTTGTAAACCGTCAAACATTAGATAAAAAATCCAACGGTGAAGTGCATCAAGGTGTGATTGCGCGTGTGCAAGAAGCCAAAGAGCTGAATGAACACGATTTGGATGAACTTCTTACTCGTAAGCAAAATCCACTTTTATTGGTGCTTGATGGCGTGACGGATCCCCATAACCTAGGAGCCTGTTTACGTACTGCGGATGCAGCTGGTGTGAGCGCCGTTATCGTGCCAAAAGATAAATCCGCTCAGCTCACTTCTATCGCACGTAAAGTGGCTTGCGGTGCAGCAGAGACTGTGCCATTAATTCGCGTCACTAACTTAGCGCGTACTTTGCGAGATCTCACAACAAAAATCATAATATTTGGGTGGTGGGTACAGCCGGCGAAGCAACAGAAACCATTTACCAAACTAAACTTACGGGTTCTCTTGCTTTGGTGATGGGGGCCGAAGGTGAAGGCATGCGTCGTCTTACTCGTGAACATTGCGATCAGTTAATTAGTATTCCAATGGCGGGCTCAGTGTCATCTCTGAATGTTTCCGTTGCGACTGGCGTATGTTTATTTGAAATTGTGAGACAACGTCTTGCAGCCTAAAAATACGTGAAAAAACGACCGCACTTGATATAAAAAATGCCGATAACTCATTATCGGCATTTTTATTATTTTGAAATGGTTTTCCCGAATATCATAGAAAGCACTAAAGTACATAATGCAGGAACAAGCCACGCAAGCCCTTGTGAATAGAGCGGGAAATGCATCATAATTTGATGTAAGCCTTCAGGCAAAACATCTAAGTTTTTCAAACTATCAACTAAACTAAAACAAACAGTCACAAAGATAGTTACGTAATAGCTCAATCGAATAGAAGGCAATTTATTACGCACAAGCTGTAAAACCACTAACATGATCGCCATTGGGTAAATCAACAACAAGGCTGGAATTGTCACTCGGAGTAATTTTGTTAAGCCATATTGTGAAATGATTGTCGTCATTGCAGTGAAGAAGACAATCCAAAATGGATAAGAAAAACGTGTTGAAAACTTGGAGAAATAATCACCACACGCACTGGTTACGCCCACTAACGTGGTTAAACTTGCTAAAGTAATGATACCTGCCATGATCCAGGTTCCCGCCGTGCCGAATAAACTGTTCACATAACGAGAGAAAATTTGGCCGCCATTTGTTGCACCTTGTGCCACAGCATCAGAAGTCGCCCCTAAATAGAATAAGGCAAAATATAAACAACCTAATAAAATGACAGAAACAAAACCCGCTGAAATCGTATATTGAACAATCTTTTGTGGATTGGTCACATTTTTTGCAGACAACGCCCGTGCAACAATGCCACCAAAGGCAATCGCAGCCAGTACATCCATCGTTTGATAACCACTAATTAATCCTGTAGTTAATGCTGAATTCTCGGCATACGCCTGCGATGGGGCAACAATGTCAGAAAGAGGTGAAACAAAAACCGTGATCCCAACAACGAGTAATAATACCAACAATGCTGGCGTCATCACTTCACCCACCGTTGAAATAATGGTACTTGGGCGAATCATAAATCCCATGGCGATAATATTAAAAATCACAGAGAAAATAAGACGAGTCGTCGCACTATCTTCAACGAGCCCCAATGGTAACCATGCCATTTCATAAGCAACATTGGTAATTCGAGGCATTGCAAAGGTTGAACCGATGACTAAATAAAGAATGGTTAAAAAGGATACGCCTGCCCACTTGGGTAAGTCCTTAGTCAGTTCTTCGCCACGTCCTAACACTGACACCACAACCAATGTAATAAATGGCATGAGTACGCCCGTTATCACAAACCCTAGCGAAGCCGTTGCCCAATGATTACCTGCGGAGTAACCTTCCATTGGAGGAAAAATAATATTTCCCGCGCCTAAAAATAAAGCAAAAATCATCATACCTAGTACGATGATGTCTTTTTTTGAAAACATAAGTATTCTCGAATAAATAAACTTTAAGAATTTTACTATTAAATTGTTTTTTATTCCAAAAATGAAAATAAATTCTGTGAAATAGATCACGAACTCTATCACATCCCGATTAAATCACACATTATCCATAGCCTATTTTCCAAAAATCAGTAAATTTGTGATAGTATCCAGCCTTTATTATTACTTTTTTAGGAGAGAATGAATGAATAAACTGAGTTTGATTCAACAAATTCAGCGTTTTTTCAAATTGGAATCAGCTGGCGGAATTTTATTACTTTTTTCAGCGGTAATCGCAATACTATTAGCCAATTCACCGCTCAATCAAAACTATAACGACTTTTTAAACTTACCAGTCAGCATTCAAGTAGGGACTTTTTCTATCGATAAAACCTTAATTCACTGGATCAATGATGGTTTTATGGCGGTATTCTTTGTTTTAGTGGGAATGGAAGTCAAAAGAGAATTATTTGAGGGTTCCCTTTCAAGCTATCAACAAGCGGTTTTCCCTGCTATTGCTGCCGTTGGCGGAATGGTTATTCCTGCCTTGGTTTATATTTTTATTGCACAACAAGATCCTACTTTAGCCGATGGCTGGGCAATCCCAATGGCGACAGACATTGCCTTTGCACTGGGCATCATGGCGTTATTAAGTAAACAAGTGCCACTCCCACTAAAAATCTTTTTACTTGCTTTTAGCCATCATTGATGACTTAGGTGCAATTGTCGTGATTGCACTCTTCTTCTCCCATGGATTAAGCGTGCAAGCACTCGTCTTTGCTGCCATTGCAATTGCTGTACTTATTGCATTAAATCGCTTTTAAAGTGACCGCACTTTTGTGCCTATATGGTGGTGGGAACAATCTTGTGGGCTTCTGTATTAAAATCGGGCGTACATGCTACTCTTGCAGGCGTTATCATCGGGTTTTGTATTCCATTGAAAGGCAAAAATGGCGAAACGCCGTTACATGACTTTGAACATATTCTTGCGCCTTGGTCATCCTTTGTTATTCTGCCATTATTCGCATTTGCCAATGCGGGGGTAAGTTTTGATGGTATCGACTCAAGCATGCTTTCATCACCATTATTATTTGCGATTTCTTTAGGCTTAATTATTGGAAAACCACTCGGCGTATTTGGTTTCAGCTACCTTTCCGTAAAACTAGGCATAGCAAAACTTCCGCAAGGCATCAACTTCAAACAAATTTTTGCCGTAGCGATTTTATGTGGTATCGGTTTCACCATGTCAATGTTCTTAGCAAGCCTGGCCTTCAATGCTGATGCCGGTGAAAGCATTAATGCCCTTTCTCGATTAGGGATCTTATTAGGCTCCACGGTTTCTGCGATTATGGGGTATATGGCGTTAAAAGCCACAACAAGGTTACCGAAATAATCACGTCTTAATAAAAAAATCCTTTGCCACTTTAGCAAAGGATTTTCTTTTTTATTTACACAACTATAACAAAATCCCGCTCTCTGCTTTGGTAAAATTCATTACAAACAAGCTCTTATAAGTGCGAACATGATATTCACCGGTTAGAACGCGACGGGTAAACGAATGGTAACTTTCCATGCTTTCAGCGTGAATAAGCAGCATAAAATCATAATCGCCAGAAATTTCATAACAGCTCACCACATCGGTTTCTTGTCGCATTTTCCGTTCAAATAACTCTTGAAAGCGGGAATGTTGATTATCCATTTCCACCATCACAAAAACACTAATGCCTCTACCCACGGCCTTTGGCGATACCACCGCCACTTGCTTGGTAATAACCCCTTTTTCTGTCAGTAATTGAATTCGACGCTGACAGGTTGCTACCGAGCTATGCACTTTTTCCGCAAGCTCTTTTAATGGCAGAGTCGCATCTTGTTGGAGGATATTTAAAAATATCCCGATCTAATTTATCTAATTCCATGTTTACACCTTGAAAATAAAATGCCAAATACCGCTCAAACTTGAGAAAAATAATCACTAATTATTTTATATTGAGAAAATTTTACCACACCAGACTTTTTATAATGACGTTATCAAACCTAAGGAAATATAAAAATGGCTCAAGGTATTTTTCTCGGCATCATCTCGCAATTTTTATTTGGATTGCTCTATCTATTCAGCTTATGGCTACAGCCACTTAACGGCACGGATGTGTTTGCTTGGCGAATGGTCATGATGGTATTTGGACTCTTTTTGATTATCTTCCCAACCGTAGGTTGTCGTTCATTATCAAAATTAGTTAATGAAACCTTAGGCAAAGACAAAAAACGTTGGATGTTGTTTTTGCTCGGTACACTTGATGCTGGCAGCCAATTTTGGTTATTTATGTGGGCACCTGTTAATGGTGAAGGGGTAAACATCGCTATGGGGTATTTTTTATTCCCATTAGTGATGGCATTACTGGGACGCATTTGGCTGAAAGAAACCCTTTCCACCATTCAAATCATCGCTTTATGTATCGCCGCCTGCGGTGTGGCACATGAGCTTTGGCACAATCAAACCTTTTCATGGAGCAGCCTCTGGGTGTGCCTAGTTTATCCCTATTATTATTTAAGCCGTAAAGCCATGAAGATTCCTGCATTGCAAGGGATAACACTTGATGTGTGCTTCATTGCTGTTCCTTGCCTCATTTATTTGATCATACAAGAACAGCAATTTTCTTTTGTAATCAGTGAAAGCCGATATTGGTATTTATTGCCTGCATTAGGTTTAGTGAGTGCAATCGGTTTGTCTGCCAATTTAAAAATCAAATCAACAAATTCCGGTCAGTGTGTTCGCCGTGCTCAGTTATCTAGAACCTACTTTGCTCTTTTTAATTGCGATATTTTGGCTCAACACACAAGTTTCCCCATCCGATTACTTCACTTATGTGCCGATTTGGACCAGTTTGATTTTGCTAGGCGTAAATGGCTTAATGAAAAAACGTCATTAAAATTGACCGCACTTTTATCTCAACAAGTGCGGTCATTCTTGAAATAATTCTAATTCACGTTCATAATGAACGAACATTCATATTTTATAGACTGAAGCCTTTTTTACTTCAGCATTTTTTCATAAGGCTCGCATTATGACCGATCAACAAACAGATACTCAAACTTCCTCAAATAACAAATCTCAACAACGCAAAAAAGGGCTTTCCATTTTTATTCTTTTGCTTCTTCTGATTGCAATCGGTTCTGCAGCTTATTGGTTTTTCTTTATTAAAGGCTTTGAAGAAACCGAAGATGCCTATGTGAGCGGCAATCAGGTGATGGTCTCATCACAAGTTGCGGGAAATATTTCGAAAATTAATGTCGATAATATGGATCCCGTACAAGCGGGCGACGTGTTATTGGAACTGGATGACACCAATGCTAAATTGAGTTTTGAGCAAGCTAAAAGCAATTTAGCCAATGCCGTTCGCCAAATTTCTCAACTGAATTACACCGTAAAACAATTGAAATCCGCCGTTCGTGCGAATGAAATTACGCTTGCTCAAGTACAAGGAAATTTAAACCGTCGCGTTCAATTAGTGAAAGATGGAGCGATCGATAAAGAATCTTTCCAACACGCCAAAGAAGCGGTTGAACTCGCCAAAGCAAACTTAACGACCTCACAAAACCAGCTTGAAGCCAATCAAGCCTTATTGTTAGACGGTCCTTTAAGTGAACAACCGCAAATTCAAAGTGCGGTCAGTAATTTGAAACAAGCTTGGTTGAATTTAGAACGCACAAAAATCCGCAGCCCAATTAAAGGCTATGTGGCTCGTCGTAATGCGCAAGTAGGACAAGCGGTTTCTGTTGGTGGCGCATTAATGGCAGTGGTCACTACCGATCAAATGTGGTTAGACGCCAACTTTAAAGAAACACAATTAACCCATATGCGAATTGGTCAGCCAGTTGAGATTCATTTCGACCTTTATGGAAAAGATAAAACCTTTAATGGAAAAGTCGTCGGAATTGAAATGGGGACAGGCAGCGCATTCTCATTATTGCCAACCCAAAATGCGACAGGTAACTGGATCAAAGTGGTGCAACGTGTGCCTGTACGAATTCAATTGGATCCACAACAGCTTATTGAAAACCCATTACGTATCGGTCTTTCTGCTACAGTGAAAGTAAATGTGAGTGATAGCCAAGGCGAAACCTTGCGTGACCAAGCGCCCGCTACAACGCTTTATTCTACGAATGTGCTGCAATATGATGAAAGTGCGGTCAATAATTTGATCGAATCTATTATTCGCGACAATAGCTATTAGGTTTCGTTATGCCGCAATCTCATTTCAAGCCGCTACAAGGCGGTGCGTTAGCGATGCTCACATTGGTGCTTTCATTAGCCACCTTTATGCTCGTGTTAGACTCCACCATCGCCAACGTAGCCATTCCAACTATTGCTGGTGATTTGGGTGCGTCGTCGAGTCAAGGAACCTGGGTGATCACCTCGTTTGGTGTGGCAAATGCTATTTCAATTCCGATTACAGGCTGGCTAGCAAAACGTTTTGGTGAAGTGCGGTTATTTTTAATCTCAACCTTATTATTCGTGTTGGCCTCTTGGCTTTGTGGCATTTCACACAGTTTGGAAATGTTGATCGTTTTTCGTGTCCTTCAAGGTGCAGTAGCGGGTCCCATCATTCCCCTTTCTCAAAGTTTATTATTAAATAACTACCCGCCAGAAAAACGCGGAATGGCATTGGCTTTTTGGTCAATGACGATCGTGGTCGCCCCGATTTGTGGCCCGATTTTAGGCGGTTGGATCAGCGATAATATTCACTGGGGTTGGATTTTCTTTATTAACGTTCCGATTGGGCTTACCGTTGTCTTAATCAGTTGGAAAATTTTAGAAGGCCGAGAAAGCAGAATTTCTCATCAACCTGTTAACACTGTCGGACTGATTTTGTTAGCGCTCGGTGTGGGTGCATTGCAACTAATGCTGGATCAAGGCCGTGAGCTAGATTGGTTTAATTCCACTGAAATTGTGGTGCTTACCATTATCGCGGCGGTAGGTTTAATCGCCCTCATTATTTGGAACTCACAGACGATAATCCGGTTGTGGATGTCTCCTTATTCAAATCTCGAAATTTCACCGTAGGTTGTGTTTCAACCAGCCTTGCTTTCTTGGTGTATTCAGGGACGGTCGTGCTTATCCCGCTTCTGCTCCAACAGGTTTACAACTATACAGCAACATGGGCGGGGCTTGCGGCTGCGCCAGTTGGATTATTGCCGATTCTACTTGCGCCGATTATCGGGAAATTCGGCAATAAAATTGATATGCGGATTTTAATTACCGTCAGTTTTATGGTTTATGCGCTGACCTTTTATTGGCGAGCCGTGACCTTTGAACCAGAAATGACCTTTATGGATGTGGCATTACCGCAATTTGTGCAAGGGTTAGCGGTCGCCTGTTTCTTTATGCCGCTGACAACCATTACCCTTTCAGGTTTACCACCCGAAAAAATGGCTTCGGCATCGAGCTTATTTAATTTTCTCCGAACTCTTGCCGGCTCAATAGGCACATCACTTACTACTTTTATTTGGTATAACCGCGAAGCCGTGCATCACACGCAACTCACGGAAGTCATTAATCCATATAATCCGATTTCCCAACAATTCTTCCAAACTATGGGGAGTTTTGGTTTAAGTGAAGAACAAACGGCATCATATATTGCCAGACAAATCACCGCCCAAGGATTTATCATCGGTGCCAATGAAATCTTTTTAGTTTCTGCGATAACATTTATTTCCTTGGTCGTTCTCATTTGGTTTGCTAAACCACCTTTCAGCAGCAAACATTAAAAACATCCAAAAAAATAACCGCACTTTGATGATGTTCAAAAGTGCGGTTAGTTTTTCTATCCTTTTGTCAAAATGTCTTTTAGGAATCTCGCGGTATGCGAGCCTTTGACTTTAGCGACCTCTTCTGGTGTGCCTGTTGCAATGATTTGACCACCGCCGCTACCGCCTTCTGGACCAAGATCCACAATCCAGTCTGCGGTTTTGATCACATCTAAGTTGTGTTCGATCACCACGATGGTATTGCCTTGATCGCGTAAACGATGTAACACCTCGAGAAGTTGTTTAATATCGGCGAAATGTAGACCAGTTGTCGGTTCATCCAAAATATAAAGGGTTTTACCGGTATCGCGTTTTGAAAGCTCCGTTGCCAACTTAACGCGTTGTGCCTCACCACCTGAAAGCGTAGTAGAAGACTGACCTAAACGAATATAAGACAAGCCCACATCCATTAGGGTTTGCAATTTACGTGCAATCATTGGGATCGCATCAAAAAACTCGCGGGCTTCTTCCACCGTCATATCTAATACTTGGTGAATAGTTTTGCCTTTGTATCGGATCTCCAAGGTTTCACGGTTATAGCGTTTACCTTTACATTGATCACAAGGTACATACACATCCGGCAAGAAGTGCATTTCAACTTTCAGCACACCATCACCTTGGCACGCTTCACAACGACCACCACGCACGTTAAAGCTAAAACGTCCTGGGTTATAACCACGCGCACGTGCTTCTGGCACGCCCGCAAATAATTCACGAATTGGCGTGAATAAGCCTGTGTAAGTCGCTGGGTTAGAACGCGGTGTACGGCCTATTGGGCTTTGGTTAATATCGATCACTTTATCGAAATATTCTAAGCCTTCAATGGATTTATAAGGCGCAAAATCCGTTTTCTCCGCACGATTTAAAGCATTTTGAGCCAGTGGGAATAAGGTATCATTAATTAACGTTGATTTGCCTGAACCTGATACCCCCGTGATACAAGTAAATAAGCCAACTGGAATCTCTAAATTTACGCCTTTCAGATTATTCCCTGTCGCACCTTTTAATTTTAAAAGTTTGCTTTTATCAAGTGCGGTTCGTTTTTTCGGAATTTCGATTTTTTCTTCACCCGATAAGAACTTACCTGTAATCGAATTCGGGTTCGCCATGATTTCTTTGGCGGTACCTTGCGCAATCACTTGACCACCATGCACACCTGCCCCAGGGCCAATATCAATAATATGATCGGCTTCTCGAATGGCGTCTTCATCATGTTCCACCACAATTACGGTGTTACCCAAATTACGCAAATGAATCAGCGTATTTAACAGACGTTCATTATCGCGTTGGTGCAAACCGATAGAAGGTTCGTCCAACACATACATGACCCCCACTAAACCTGCACCAATCTGACTTGCAAGACGAATACGTTGCGCTTCACCACCTGAAAGGGTTTCGGCTGAACGAGAAAGGGAAAGATAATTCAAGCCCACATTCACTAAAAATTCTAACCGCTCTCTGATCTCTTTCAGGATTTTTTCTGCAATTTGTGCTTTTTGACCGGTTAAAGTAAGCCCTTGGAAAAACTCAAGGCTTTCACCAATGCTCTTCTCTGAAATTTGTGGCAAGTTAATATTACCGATATACACGTTACGAGCTTCTGGACGAAGACGCGAGCCACCACAATCTGCACAAGGGCGGTTACTGATATTTTTCGCCAATTCTTCGCGCACAGACATGGATTCCGTTTCTTTGTAACGGCGCGCCATATTATTCAAAATCCCTTCAAAAAGGATGTTTGCGGATCACTACATCGCCACGGTCGTTCATGTATTGGAATTCAATTTCTTCCTTGCCTGAACCGTGCATCACAATATCTTTAATTTTTTGTGGCAAATCTTCATATGGCGTTTCAATATCAAATTTATAATGTTTCGCCAACGAGGTAAGCATTTGATAGTAATAGAAATTGCGACGATCCCAACCTTTCACCGCACCGCCCGCGAGAGAAATGCTTTCATTTTGCACCACGCGGCTTTCATCAAAGAACTGCTGAACACCTAAGCCATCACAAGTTGGACACGCCCCTGCCGGGTTATTAAATGAGAATAAGCGAGGCTCTAATTCTGGTACAGAATAGCCACAATGCGGACAAGCAAAGTTTGCTGAGAAAACCAACTCTTCAGCTTTAGGATCATCCATATCTACCACAAACCGCTGTACCACCAGAAAGCTCCAAAGCTGTTTCAAAAAGATTCCGCCAAACGTGGCTAAATCTGACCGCACTTTAAAAGCGATCCACCACCACTTCAATGGTATGTTTTTCTGTAAAGCAAGTTCAGGCGGATCAGATAAATCACAGATTTCACCATCAACTCTTGCGCGAATATAACCTTGTGCAGCCAAGCTATCTAACAGCTTGACGTGCTCACCTTTACGGTTTTTCACCACGGGCGCAAGCAACATCATTTTGCTTTCTTCAGGCAAGCTTAGGACTTTATCCACCATTTGGCTGATAGTTTGTGCCGTTAATGGCACATCATGATCTGGACAACGCGGCTCCCCTACGCGAGCAAATAGCAAACGCAGATAATCATAAATTTCGGTGATAGTCCCCACAGTTGAACGCGGGTTATGAGAAGTAGATTTTTGCTCAATAGAAATCGCTGGCGACAAGCCCTCAATCGAATCCACATCCGGCTTTTCCATCAAAGAAAGGAACTGACGCGCATAAGCAGAAAGTGATTCCACATAACGGCGCTGCCCTTCCGCATAAAGCGTATCAAATGCTAAAGAAGATTTGCCCGAACCAGACAAGCCTGTAATGACAATTAATTTATCGCGCGGAATGGTTAAATTGATGTTTTTGAGGTTGTGAGTTCTAGCCCCACGAATGTCGATAGTATCCATAAAAAAAGCGATTGCCTTAAGAAAATAAATTCAAAAATTGCGACCATTATCGCATATTTCAATATCTGTGCAAATATCCAGTTAATTTTTATGGATCTTTTGTTTCTTTTAAGGCAAAAATAACCAAAAATTTTTCACCTTATTTCTAAAAATATAGAGGATTCTATGGCAGGTATTAATAAAGTAATCATCGTGGGTAATTTAGGTAACGATCCTGAAATCCGTACGATGCCAAATGGCGAAGCGGTAGCGAATATCAGCGTGGCAACAAGTGAAAGCTGGACAGATAAAAACACAGGCGAACGTCGTGAAGTGACCGAATGGCACCGCATCGTGTTATATCGTCGTTTAGCGGAAATTGCGGGTCAATACTTACGCAAAGGTTCACAAGTTTATGTTGAAGGTCGTTTAAAAACCCGTAAATGGCAAGATAACAACGGCCAAGATCGTTACACCACTGAAATCCAAGGTGATAACTTACAAATGTTAGGTGGTCGCAATCAAGAGATGGGCGGTTATGCACCTGCACAATCAGCACCACAACCAAGCTATCAATCTCGTCCAGCACAATCTGCGCCAGCGCCACAAGCTGAGCCACCAATGGACGCATTTGATGACAATATTCCATTCTAAATGAAAGTGATAAAACATCATTTATAAATGTCAAAGCCACTCTTTCGAGTGGCTTTATTTTAGGTTAAGTTTCCAAATTTACCTGATTGCACATCATGAATAGCTTGAAGGATTTCTTCTCGACTATTCATAACAAATGGGCCATATCCTACAACAGGCTCATTGAGAGGCTCCCCAGTGAGAATCAATAATTTTGCAGTATTATTGGATTCAATCAACACATCTGCAGCACCACGCTCAAAGGTAACCAATTCACCGCGTCGAGCAATCGCCTTGCCGCTAACTTGGATCGTACCATCTAATACAAGGATAATCACATTATGACTTGCTGGCACGCTGAACATATAGGCAGCATTCGCATTCATTGTGGTATCCCACATATTAATTGAGCTAAATGTATCCGCAGGGCCTTTCACATTGAGCAATTCACCAGCGATAACTCTGACTGAACCTGCATTATTCGGTAATGCCACGACTGGAATATTTTCAGCTTTAATCGCTTGATATTTAGGTGCTGTCATTTATCTTTTGTCGGCAAATTAACCCAAAGTTGCACCATCTCGAACAAACCGCCTTCTTTAGCAAATTTTTCAGAGTGCATTTCCTCATGCATCACGCCAGAACCTGCTGTCATCCACTGAACATCCCCCGTACCAATCGTACCACCACCGCCATGTGAATCCCGATGTGATACTTCACCTTGATAAGCAATAGTCACCGTTTCAAAAACCTCTGTGCGGATGTTCACCGACACCACGTAAAGCAAATTCAGAATCATCGCGACGACCACCTTGGAAAAATTTGGGTTCGTTGTAATCCATTAAAAGAAATGGATCGAGATTTTTATCTTTATCGTTATAACTAAACATCGAGGCGACATGAAAGCCATTTCCTACCCAATATTTTGCTGGGGCAGTAAAAACATTTGCAACTTTTTTTCATATAAAAACTCCTTTGTTAATTTGTAGAACCTATCGTTCTGCCAATGCGAGTATTATATGGTTCGAAAATAAGAGATAAAGATGACTTTAATTGAAGGATATTTTACTAAAAGGAAACAATTAAAATTAAGCTGATATAAAAGAACAATTAAAGAGAATTTACAAAAAACACCCTAAAATTTGACCGCTCTTTTGCCCCTCCACAAAAAAGAACATAGGCACCTAATTTAAGGTTCGGATTATTATTCAATTTCGTTATAACTAAAAAAATCAATATATATACTTAACAATTCTTTTCGGTTTTTGCTATGTGCTTTGCTACATTTTTACCGTCTTATTTTTCACTAGAGGTACAACTATGCAGCATCGCGATCTTTATCCCCACGAAATCTTACAAGATGTTATTGATAAAAGTTATGCTAAGTCGGAAGGACACCTAAAAACACTGGCTATTTTTAAGTTTTTAGGTGGCGGTTATGTGAGTTTTGGTTATATGGCCTATTTAAAAGTCGTGAGCGGTATTCCTCCAGAGTGGAGTGGGCTATCAACATTACTTGGTGCAGCCGTGTTTCCTATTTGTTTGATTTGTATTCTAATCGGTGGTGGTGAATTAGCCACGGGAAATATGATGATGATGGCATTAGGCCGTTTAACAAAACGAGTAAGCCTTAAAAAATTATTTCGTAACTGGATTGTAGTGAGTTTGGGTAACCTGCTCGGTGCGCTGTTTATGGCATATTTCTTAGGGCATTATGTTGGTTTATCAGAAGGTGCTGCCTCTGCTAAAACCATTGCTATCGCTGAGGCTAAAGTGCAAATGGATTTTGGTCGCGCCTTTGTTTCTGCCATTGCCTGTAACTGGATGGTCTGCATGGGGATTTGGTTCTATTTTGGCGCCAAAACAAACCTCTGGTCGTATCCTCGCCATATGGTTCCCAGTGATGATTTTTTTGTGCTTATCGGATTACAAACACTTTGTCGCTAATATGTTTATTATTCCTGCCGGGATTTTTTTGCTGGTGCTAATGTGACTTGGAGCCAATTCTTCTTCAATATGATTCCTGTCTTTTTAGGCAATGTCACGGGCGGTGCAGCATTTGTTGGCGCATCTTATCTTTATGCCTACCGTCACTTATTAAAAGAAGATTATTGTATTTAGTAAACGAAAATCTACCGCACTTTGGCGTGAAAAAGGTCTTTTGAAATGTCAAAAGGCCTTTTATTCTCTCTAAAATGCATTGAATCCTCTTAATTAACTCAACACCCTTCTAAATAGTGTAAAGTTGCACTTTACGCTTAGAGCATGTAAACTCATCATATTAAGATCAATATGGAAAAGAAAAGTATTAGCCGAATTTCCATGTTATTTAGCATTCTCAAATTTACAGTAAGGAAGAGATCACATGCCGAAGATGAAAATTTCTAGACTAATGTTTTATAGCACTGTTTTGACTAGTGTTATGTTATCTTCTTGCAGTCAACATACCCAACCCCACTCAACAGTTGAAAATACAGTGAGCAATTATGTTAAAAATTCGGCAACGTATTGGACTGAGCAACCATTTTGCAGCGGGCGTTACCAAATTAACTTACCATCTAACCGTATAAGTGGGACTGATTGGCTTAAATACAATGGTTGGCAGATAATTGTGCGACCAGATTATTGGAATCTGGAAGTAGAATCCGTATTAGAGGTTAAAGAAAAAGGATATAACGGAAACGAGAGTTTTATAGAAAACCGCACGGTTATTCCTAATAAAGCGATAGCGATGGTCACACAGGCTCCTGGTTCATGGGAATACTCGGTGTCAAAGCACCTAAAAGGCATGATCTATTATGTCTATTTCTATTTCAAGTTAGGCAAGAATGATGCCTATTCCATTAAAACCCTTTCAAGCATTATGCCTGTTAACGGCAAAGCTCCCCCAAACCTTAAGCAGCTGGAAAAAAGTAAAGTTGATGAAGCTATTGGACTGATACGGAATAATTTTTTCGACAAGCTGAGAGATCGTAAAGATACTGAAATGCCACAGCAACAAGATGTCTGTTTAACAGAAGGATTTATTGCCGATAAGGGAACTGAGCCGTTTTTTGGCAGTGCGGGCATCAAAATCAAAGACTATAAAGATGTTTATGCCGAGCTAACGACGGGTGGAGCTTTGGAGGAAGGTGATAAACCGCTATTAGAACGAGATCTTTTCGCTAAAGATAATGCTTTGGATAAACTCCTCTCGTGGGCGAAATATAGCACCATACGCAAAGGAAAGCGCAATATCAATGGCATGACCGGCAGTGAAAAACTGGTTAAGTGGCAGATAAATCGATATCTATTTATCTGGGAAAAAGATGATGGCAGTGTGAGATTTAAGATGACTTTCGGTGCCAATAAGAAAAATACCAAGGGTTCGCCACTCAGTGAGAAAGAGGCTTTAACTGCTTGGGATGAAATATTACCGACATTGAAAAAAACGACTTTTAAACAAGGGATTACCACTGCTAAATTGAAGTAAAAATAAACGCGGTCAAGTTTTGAAGAGCATTTGCAAAAATACTGAAAAATTTGACCGCACTTTAGAATATAGAAGGTTTCGTTACTTATTTAACTGGTTGTTATGGGCGTTATAAGGAAGAGGTCACCTACACTAATTAATTATCAATAATGTATCTTTTTGCTCGATTTATTATATCTTTATAATCTTCCATAAAAGGTTCTTCTAATACAGACTCTAATAAACACTCTAAGTTAGATAATATTTTTTTGTTCAGCCTTATCACTTAGTTCATTATCTTTATTAAACTTAACGATCCATTCAAAAAACCAATACCTCATCACCGTTTAATTTTTAAAAATATAATCGTTAGATTCTTTTCTTATATCCATAACATTATAACCTTAGTAGGCAAGTTAAATTATCAAATCAACTATAACTTAATCTAAAGACTTTACACATATTTCACATACGTAATAGATACAAATCAACAACTTACACTTTCATCTGAAGAAAATATGTTATCACCAATAAAAACAATTTTTTTAAAAAAGTGCAATTCGTAAATGAGTTATACATTAAGTATGTTATACAGGCTACAACTTGCTGTTGTGTAAACAACTCGACGATTTCTAACATATTAGTCATGTGGCTTGTTATTAAGAATATCCAACCATGCATCCTGTGTGAAGACTATTTCCTCGTAATTAATACCATCATCGATATCGCTGACACCAATGACATAAATTAGAGCATTTTTCGTCTTCTAGTATACTTGATTCAAAAATTTTTCTAGACTTGAATTATTTTTGAAATGAGCTTATGAAATTTGGGATTTTATTTTCATTGCTCATAATAACTATGGTTGTTAGAGAGGGACCACAATCATATAAAAATATTTTTCAAAAATAATCTTCGTCAATTGGTTTTTAAAAATTCAATAATTCCTATACGGCTTGGAATGAATTTTAACAAAAACCCAAAAAGCCTTTTTTTAAGGTTACCATGCCATATAATCTTAACATTATGATTTTTAGATAGAGATTCAAAAATTTTTAAATCTAACCCAGTTGCACAGAGAAAGCAGCGGTAATGTAGGCTCTTATTTACTTTTTCTAAAAATATTTTTCAAACTAATCTGAGTGTTTTTCATTGCTTTCTCTTTTAATTCTTTTTATACATTTTTCCAGTCCTTTATATTTATTTACTTTTTGATATGAAAAGGTATTTATTGGGACATAGACTTACTGTGAAATTGACTATCAATTTCACATAATAGCATTCCTATTATTTTTCCATTTTATTAGCTCAAGCAGAGCGTTTTGCAGTTTGGGGACATTTTTTTATACTTAACAGATTACATTTTTAAACTGAGGAAAAATAGATTGTTTTCAATATAGCAGTTTTTAAAAAGTGCAATTACATATTAAATTATCTTCTATATGCATCGCCCTAAATACACAATCAGTAAAGGTACAATTGGTAAATCTTGTATTGCTAAACATTGTTGCGATAAAAAGAACAATTAACAAAAACTACAGTTAGTAAAATGAGCTATACATTATGAAAGCGCCACGAAATGAGCTCAAAGAAAATTTAACATTAATGACTTCCTTATGAGATATTTCATATCTATGAAAAATCAATATTAGTTACATGAGTAAACTCACCTGAAATAAAGGCATCCAAATCTTTTTACATCAACCTTAGTTAAAGATTTTGTTATATTTGAAAGTAATTTTTTTAATTTCATCTGATATCATTTTTACTACCACTAATCTAGAGGTCCGTTGGAAACTCTCTCAAAGATATTCTTGATATAGTCTCCCCACATTAGTATAGAAGGATTGATTAGATATTAGTCTATCATGGTTTTGTTGAAAAAAATCGTATACAAAAAAATCCCCTAAATACTTATCTAGGGGATTTTTTTGCTTTTAAATAAATGTTATCTATTTCAAACCTTTTTTACCAAATCTTCATAACCGCCATGGTTGGTGACATTGGTATAGCCTGCATTTTTTTCAACTCAGTGAGTGCGGCTTCGGCACGACGACCACTACGACAGTAAAGGTTGATCGGTGCATCTTTATCTGAGCCAATCGCTTTCACACCTTCAATGATTTTTATCATGTGGAATATTCACCGCATCTTGTAAATGACCTGCGTTAAATTCCTCGGCTGAACGTACATCAATCCAAACGCCTTTTGCTTTTTCCGGTTGTACTGCACTTTGTTCTGTTTGTGGCGCAGTATTCGCAGAAGCAAAAAAAGGTACAGCAATGGCTGCCGCAGAAAGTACCGCTGTGAATAATTTTTCATTATTCAATCTCCTATTAAATAGAAATAATATATTTACCTAAATAAATTTAGGGGTTATGTAAAAACTAATAGTCATCATACGCCTAAATATAAAGATAATAAACTGTAAATGAAGTAAATTTTTAAGTAAAATTTAACCGCACTTTGTAATATTTACCTTATTTAACACATCAATCTCTCTAAACCTTATCATTCATTATTTCTGATTAGTAAAAAGATGTTGTTCATAAAGTAGTATTTTTTTCACACAAAGATTTAACCGTACAATCTGCCCCATCAAATATTGAGGAGAAAATAATGAAAAATGCCTGTATTGTTTATTGGGCATGGTAGCCCGATGAACGTGTTAGATAAAGAAAACCCGTTCAATCAGAATTTCAGCCTAATTACGCAAAAAAATTTTGCTAAACCCAAAAGCCATTTTGATGATTTCAGCGCATTGGTACAGCAGCCGTTTGCAGGTGACATCAGGTGAACACCCTGAAATGATTTACGATTTCTATGGTTTTCCTGAAGAACTCAGCCAAAGTGCAATATCCCGCACCCGGTTCGCCTGAGTTAGCAAAGCAAGTGCAGTCATTATTACAGCCAGAAAATGTTGAGCTAAATCCAACGCGTGGTTTTGATCACGGGGCATGGGCGGTATTGAAATTTCTCTATCCTGATGCCGATATTCCCGTGGTACAACTTAGTCTTAACCGTTTGCAGTCGGCAGAATGGCATTTTAATTTGGCGAAAAAATTAGCTGCTTTGCGCGAACAAGGTGTTTTGATTATTGGCAGTGGCAATATTGTGCATAATCTAAGAGCGATAAGCTGGGAACATATTGATCAAATCGGCGCGGGGTATGACTGGGCGTTTGCTTTCCGTGAAACAGTCAATCAGGCGATTGCGACACAAGATGATGAAACTTTGGTGCATTATGACCAGTTAGGTGAAAGCCGAGCTTTCTGTGCCTACGCCAGATCATTATTTGCCGTTGCTGTACATCATGGCATTACGCGAACCACAAGACGATATTACGTTTTTCAACGATAACCTGATTGCAGGATCGCTCAGCATGACGTCGGTTTTAGTGGGGTAAAAATAAAACGGCTTAAATCTAACATCTCTTATCCTATTTCTCATAGGTATTCGCTGCATCTTATAAATTCACATCATAAAGAACATCCCTCTATTATTATTTTGCTTAATTTTCAAACGGCAATGCTAAAAAGGTGATGCTTTGTATAAAAAGATAAAAATCCCACCGAAGTGGGATTTTATAATTAAAAGTGTTAGCAAAGTCTTGAGTACCAATCTTCAAGGGTTTTCGCGCGACGTGAAATCGTTCCTGTTCCTTGTTGATTATCAGACAACCGATGATGTTTTGGTAAATTGGCAGTCAAAAAATAATCAGTTAAAAAAACTGGTTCGCATGACCTTGCATAGTCGCTCCCGAGTTTAATGACCAACTTTCCCATTCCCTGTAAATCTCAGAATTTCTAAATGCTAAAGCGATTAATTGCATTGGCATAGATGTTGTAGCAAGTTTAATTCCACTTTGCGTTAAATTCAGATTTCTATCTAAAAAACCAAGTATTCTTGCGCTATGTCATAATAATCAACTTGTCGCTTAGTGAGATGAAGCAGAGATGGGGAAAGAAAGCCATGCTGATGTTTACATTTTACAACAGAGAGGACTTTATTGAGATCGTCCGCTTGAGGGACGTTAATACTAATTAGGGGCATTTTTACCTCAATTTAAAAAAATTTTACTTTTTAAAATGGAAGGCAAAAGGTATGATTGCGCCGTGTTTACACAAAAACCGCTTGCTTTTCTATTTTTTTAAAAAGTAAGTTGTTACTTAGGCATCACATGGTCATTGGTCGTGAGAATGTGATACCGCTTTTTAATACCCAATCAGTTCCCGCTGGTTGGGTTTTTCCATATCTAGTGGCTATAAAAAAACACGTCCCCCTAAATATTGATTTTAATTATAAGTATAATCAATAAAAAGATCAACGAATATCACTATACCCTATCGAAAAACACGCTCAATAGCTCGCTAAGGCACGATTTTTAATAAATTCGATATTAACTATGCATTAAATTTTTACCGCTTAAATCAGCTCTTATTTTTGCATAAATAGCCTTCACTTTTTATGTATATTTATGTATTTCTTATTTCATTGATTTATTATGCAATATTTTTGCATAATAATTTTATCGATAGAATTAGTTTATTTGTTATTCTATCTTCTCAACTTTTTCTCTCTATGAATCAAATTTAGGGGAAAAATGAGTAGTAAGTTTTGGAAGAAAAATTCCTGAAAAATTTAACCTCATTTTAAAGAAAAAAAGCCATCTGAAATCTAACATTCAGATGGCCTTTTTAGTTTATTCAATTATTTCTTTGCAGGTTCTACTTCACCCACGGCTTTCTGGGATTTCTCATCCATTTCCACTTTAATATTGTGGTCCACCACCACATTCATATTAATGGTGATCCCTTCCTTTGGGGTATCTAATTGAATGGTTGGAGTGCAAGCTGTTAGCGTGAACATTGCCGCAAAAATAAAAAAGTGCGGTTGAAATTTAAGGTGTTTTATCATTTGTCTTTGTCTAATTGCTTATAAAGTTTATATTGCAGATTTTGTTCAAATTGTGAGCCATAGTCAATCATATTCCACAATTCAAACATATTTTCTTGGTGCGTATAATTTAACGTTATCGGATTATGGGTTCGCTTGGTTGGATTAAATCCGCTAATACTCGCACGCAACGTCATTTGCCCTTTAGGATCGAGTGTCACCGCCGCATGAGAATTTTGCAGTTCCATTTCTTTTAATAAATCCACCAGAATATTCTCTGTCCAACCGCCTTTTTTCAGCCCTTTCACCATTTCATCCGTTAATTTGATGGACACATTTCCCACCTGTTCCAACGTGCCATTACAAATCAAACATTCTTTATGACCCAGCCAAAATGGCAAGGTCGCATTAGCACGGCCGGTTAAGGTGACTTGATTATATTGTGCCAAAGCTAACACTTGGGCCAAATCGATATTGGTAAAAGAAAGTGTCGCCATTTTACTTTGTGGAAAAGTGAGCTGAGGTACTGTCAATTCACCATCAAATAAGGAAAGTTTCACATTTCTTAAGATAAGTGGATTTTTCATGGTGTTCGGATAATGCCCAAACAAATCCAATTCCCCATTTGCAACGGAAAGCGCGCCATAGCGAATATTTTGAGTCGAAATATGGATCGGTTTATCCGAAGCTACTTGCAATGCCGAGTTTTCATAATTCATTGGGAAACGAATATTCAAACCATAAACTTCACCATCTGGCATGGTGATTTTACCGTTTTTCAGGTTCAGCTCCCCACCCATTTTCACACCATTGGTGTTAATCACGAATTTGCTCTGTCCTTTTATACTTCCCTCATGAATTAACCAGTTCCATTTTTGTGGGAAGAGTGATTGAAACACTTTTGCGGATTGTTCTTTCCAGCTAATTTCGCCTGAAAGTGCACTATTCTGATATACACCCAAGACATCTAAAGGCCCAAGCGAACCAGCCTTTAAATCACCTGCAAAATTGAAGTTACTGATACTCTTACCATCAATACCTAAGCCAAAAACAGGCGAAACAAAACGACCACCATAAGCCAGTTCAATCCAATCTGTTTTCGCTTGCAACAAACCTCGAATATGCTCTTCTTCATAATCCCAGCGGAGTCGATCTTTAAGTTCCAATGAAAGCGGTGCCATTTTTACCTCTTTCATTTTGACTTCTTTAGAGTGAGCAGAAAGTTGATTTAATTCAATATGATCGGCTTCCCAAAATCCTTTACCTTCCATTTTGACTGGCGTATTTAAAGATTTCCAGTTTGCACTGCCATTGATAATCCAATCCCAACGGTTTGTCGCTTGTTTTTCCACTGACTGCAACTTATGTTCTTCATCTCGGAAGTCAAACACGGTTTTTAATACCTGCAATAAACTCATGGGCGTTTCCGTCTAATTTTAGATTAAGATTTTCAAACTGCGGAGTTGTGCCATTCAACGTTGCCTGCAAACGCCCTTCTAAGCCATAACGACCGATAATAATGTCATCTAACGGTAAACGAACATGTAATTTGGTATCTGGTTGCACCGTATCCATTTTAAAGACCGACCCCGGATAAAAATACACCACTGGATGCGTAAAAATCCCGCCTAGATGATAAGTTAAATTAGTGAGTGCCACGGTAGCGTTATAACGTAAATCCCCGCGTGTTTTCAGCTCGAAATCCAATTCATTATTGTCATCGCCACCGCCGATTTCACCATTTTTACCTGAAATCACGATCTCCCTTTACCAAACTCGCCAAAGGTTTGCACGATCACGTTCATATCAATGCTTAACGGCAACAAACCTTCTGCGGCACGGTGAATAGATAACCCAAGGAAGCCTTTAATCGGTTGATAGCTGTCGAAGGTCCAATAAAACTTCCCCCACGAAATATCCAAGCCGTCTTTAGTGAATACAAAAGGCACATCCAACAATGGTGAATTAGCCGTTAAATCTTGAGCATTTAACTGGCCATCCGCCCCTTGCCACGACACTTTTGCCTCACCTTTTGTGACGGCTAGTTCTGGGTTATTCCAGTTAAGTAAGACATTGCCTTGTTGAGGCAGTTGAGAAAGATCAGGATCAAAATTCGCAGAGAAATGAAGATCGTAGGTTTTATCTCCCGCTTGCTTGATCTCGGTACTCCCCGCCCATTGGAAAATACCATCTTGTGGTGTGACAGTCGATTGATGATGAAGCTCAAGCCCGTCATTATTGGCTTGAGCTTCGAGTGCTAGTTGGTTGCCGTTATAGTTTGCGTCTAACGCCCAATCAGCTGATAAAAAAGGTTTTAAAGCCCCTTGTGTCAATGCTTCGGCATTCGTTAATTGAAAGTGTTTAACGTTAACATGAGAAATAGGTAATGCTGCCCAAAGTGCGGTCAAATTTGGCGGTGTTTTTTCGGTATTATCACTGGGTAAATGGGTTAAACAATCATAATTCAAGCTAGCCTTTTCAACATCAAGACTACGCGTATTCCACCAAGTCACCTGAGTATTATTCAGGTTCACAAGCGTACATTGGTCGGTTTTCACTTTTAGCTCTGGCAGCGTTAAACCTGTTGTTTCCCATTGCCAATCATCGGCTAATTCAATGTGATAATGCGGTGCTAAAAAATGATTCGTTAGTTGCGCTACACGTTTTGGGGTCGCAAAAACGCGTACTAAGCCAACGCTTACTACGATCAATAGCAACAAAATAATCAAAGCCCACAGGCAACGCTTTCGCATAGTTTCCCCAATTACGCGATTAATCAATAAATAGAGGCGTATTCTAGCCTATCTCGCCCCAAATAGCTCAACCAACTTATCTCCAAAGAAATAAAAATACTAATCCAAAGGCGACAATGATTAATCCGATGAGTTTTGTGATGTTCACTTCTCGGATCGGCATACCGATAAGACCAAAAATGATCGATGGTTGTTGCCGTAATTAATTGTCCGACGATGATAAAAAATAACATCGCAGTAATGCCTAATTTAGGTGCAAGCAAAACGGTTGTGAACACGACAACTGCGCCTAGTACCCCACCAATTAATTTCCACCAAGGTTGTGATGGAATCGTGGATAGATTGCCCCATAAATCAGTTTTAGCCAACGCGATAAAAAAGAGAAAAATCGTACCTACTGCAAAAGAAATAAAGGTAGCAATCACCGCTTCGCCACTCATGGCTTTCGCTAATTGCGTATTAATCGCTGATTGCGTCGCGAGTGCTACGCCTGCCGCTAAAGCGACGATGAGATAAACAAAAAACATCGAAACTCCCAACATAAAATTTGGTTTATTTTAACCTTTTCTAATTTGCCGTGAAATGCTTTCTATTCGGCAAAAATCATCCCAAAATCAACCGCACGTTGTACTTCATTCACAAATACCTCAAAAGTTGTAAGTCATCTTACCTGTTTATTTGATCTCGATCACTATTTGACTATTCTTTATTTGACGGTAATCTTCAAATCCATACACTAAACTCCATTCGGAGCAATCGTTTGCGCAGTGCGTATTGAAAGCAAAATAGACTGATTTTATCAACTCAATGGGAGGAATATCCATGACCCACATTATCGTTGCAACACACGGTAAGTTTTCTGAAGAAATCGTCAATTCCGCCGCTATGGTGTATGGCGAAGATGAAAACTGCCATGTCGTGACTTTCTTACCGGGTGAAGGCGGTGAGCATTTAATCGAGAAATACAATGCGATTATTGCCACGCTGCCAGAAAATGAACCGGTGCTCTTTCTGGTCGATTTATTTGGTGGTAGCCCCTATAACGCGGCAAGCCGAGTGGCCAGTGAAAGGGATAATACCGATATCATCACCGGCATTAATCTACCGATGTTGCTAGAAGTGCTTGATGCCAAAGATGGCGCCAGCTTAGATGAATTGGTAGAAACCGCGAAAGAAGTCGGGGTCGCTGCTGTGAAATCCTTCCGTCAACCTAAAGAAAGCAAGCCTGCTCCAACACCCGCGGCTAAGCCAGCTGAAGCACCAAAAACCTCTCCAAATCCAACCGCACTTTCTGGCAATATGAACATTTCCTTATTGCGTATTGATAGCCGTTTAATCCACGGTCAAGTGGCGACCTCTTGGGCAAAAAGCAGTGAAATGTGAAGCCATTTTTGCGGTAAATGATGATGTGGCGAATGATGCGCTTCGTCGTGATTTATTACTCCAAATCGCCCCTGAACATTTGAAAGCTTATGTGATTCCAGTAGAAAAAGCCATTAAGGTGTATCACAACCCGAAATATGCGGGCAAAAACATTCTTTGGTTGGTAACCAACCCAACAGATATCGTGCGCTTAATCGAAGGCGGCGTGAAAATTGATAAAGTCAACGTGGGCGGTATGACATTCCGTGAAGGCGATAAGATGCTTTTCCCAAGCAGTTGCCGTCAACCCAACTGATGTGGCGGCATTTAAACAGCTTTTTAGATAAAGGCGTGGAATTAAAGCTTTACAACAAGTGGCGAGCAGCCCTGAAATCAATGCTCACGCACAAAGAGCTTGATGCGATTCAATTTTAATTACGAGGACAATTCATTATGACAACAATGGAAATTATTTTAGTCACACTCGTTGCCGCCATTTGCGGTATGGGGGAGTGTATTGGACGAACGTCAAACTCATCGTCCTTTAGTTGCTTGTACCTTAATCGGCTTAGTATTAGGTGATTTAGAAACCGGCATTATTGTCGGTGGTACCCTTGAATTAGTGGCATTAGGCTGGATGAACGTCGGTGCGGCAATGGCACCAGATGCGGCATTAGCCAGTGTGATTGCAACGATCCTCGTCATCAAAGGCGGCCAAGATAAAGGGAGCGCATTAGCGATTGCGATTCCAGTCGCGGCGGCAGGCCAAGTATTAACTATTTTCGTACGTACTTTAACCATCTTCCTTCAACACAAAGCCGATGATTTTGCCGCAAAAGCGAACTTCCGCGGCATTGAATTCTGTCACTTCAGCGGTCTTGCGTTACAAGCGTTACGTGTGGCAATTCCAACCTTCTTCGTTGCGTTAGTGGCAGGTACGGATACAGTGACTGAAGCATTGAACGCGATTCCAGAAGTGGTCACTCGCGGTTTACAGATCGCCGGTGGCTTCATCGTAGTCGTCGGTTATGCAATGGTCATCAATATGATGCGTGCAGGTGCATTAATGCCATTCTTCTTTCTAGGCTTTGTAATAGCCTCTTTCACCAATTACAACCTTGTCGGTCTCGGTATTTTAGGCACATGCTTAGCGATGATTTACATTCAATTAAACCCACGTTTCCATCAATCTACCGCCCCACAAGCAGTTGCAAAACGTGAATTAGCTGACGATGAACTTGAAGGACTATAAGGAAGAAATTATGACTGAACAAACTAAAAAATCATTAACAAAGGCGATATTCGTAGCACTTACTGGCGTTCAACTTTCTTGCTAGGTTCCTTCAACTTTGAACGTATGCAAGCAATGGGTTTCTGTGTATCGATGATCCCTGCCATTAAACGTCTTTACAGCAAAAAAGAAGATCAAGCGGCAGCATTAAAACGTCACTTAGAATTCTTTAATACTCAGCCTTGGGTAGCCTCATCTATCATCGGTGTAACCGCCGCGATGGAGCAAGAACGCGCGAATGGCAACGATATTGATGACTCCGCAATCAGCGGGGTGAAAGTCGGTTTAATGGGACCATTAGCCGGTGTGGGTGACCCAATTTTCTGGGGGACATTACGTCCTGTACTCGCGGCTCTTGGTGCGGGCTTAGCCCTTACCGGTAGCCTTTTAGGGCCATTACTTTTCTTTATCGGTATCAACCTTTGCCGCGGTTTAACCCGTTGGTATGGCTTTAAATATGGCTATGAAAAAGGTACCACCATCGTTAACGATATGGGCGGCGGCCGCTTACAAAAAATTGACGCAGGGGGCGTCTATCCTCGGTCTCTTTGTAATGGGCTCACTGGTATCGAAATGGACGAGTATTAATATTCCATTAGAACTTTCCCGCTATAAAAACCAAATGGGCGAAGAAGTGGTGACCACCGTACAAAGCGTGTTAAACGATCTCCTCCCTGGTCTTGCAGCGTTAGGGTTTAACTTTCTTATGTATGTATTTATTACGTAAAAAAAGTCAACGCCATGTACATCATCTTCGCCTTATTCGGCGTGGGTATTTTAGGCTATCATTTTGGTGTGTTAGCGTAATATATTATGATATTGCCTTCCCTCTTTCGCTTGAGGGAAGGCAAATTTTTAGCATGACATATAAATCCCATGAACCTGAAAGATCTCATTAAGCCACCACCGGCTGAAGGCTATATCAAAAATTCATCTAATTTAGTAACCGCACTTTTTGTTCTGGCGGGCATTCTTTATTACCCCACTAATGGCTATGGTGCCATCATCGCTTTAATTGCTGCATTAATTGTGTTAATCGGTCAAAAAATGCTGATTGCTCAAACCAATAAAGATTTCACCGAAATGCAGTTAGCCGAGAAGCAATTCCAAGAAACCCAAAACAGCGATTACCTCCGCTTTATTGAAGCACGTGCCACCCAAATGTTGCGCGACAACAAAGTGCTTTCCGAAAAAGGCAAAACAGAGTTAGAGAGATTACTGTCTGTCGTCAAAACATATTTAAAGGTATAATGCTGCCAAATTTATATTTGGAAAATATCCTTTAAAGATGAGACATACAAAGAAACTCATTACTCTTGCGGGAATTGCGGGAATTGCCGCATTTGCCACCTATTGGTTTTATCTACCAACTTATCCGGTATATCCGAAGAGCGATCATTATGATCCTGATACACAAACTTTCTATAATGCAGAACCTCAACGCGCACCAATAAATGTTGCAAGTGCGCTTTGGGAAATGACATTTTATGAAAAAGATTTTCACCCGAAAAAACCATTGCCAACGGTCAAACCAAATTGGACCGAGTTATTAGCGCCAGCTGAACAGAGTCGATTTATGTGGTTTGGACATTCGACGCTACTTATGCGTATTGGCAATCAAACCATCATTACCGATCCGCTTTTTGGAAATAGTGCGTCCCCTGTACCAATAATGATGCACCGTTTTCAACCACCTGTGGCAGAAATTGAAGAATTACCGCCTATAGATGTCGTGCTGCTTTCACATAGTCATTACGATCACTTAGAACAAGAAAGCATCGAGAAATTAATGAAAACGCAAAGTCATTTTGTGGTTTCTTTAGGAATGGGCGTAATTTTACAAAAATGGGGAATAGATGCAGCTAGAATTACGGAGTTAGACTGGTGGCAAAGCACTGAACGCAATGGCGTAAAATATACTGCATTACCTGCAAGACATGATTCTAGCCGTGGCTTGTTTGATCATAACAAAGCATTATGGTCTGGTTTTTTAATAGAGCATAAGCGCGGTCAAAATGAAGAACGTTTTTACTTCCATGGTGATTCCGCCCAAGGCAAACATTTTGATGAAATTGCCAGCCGTGTTGGCAAAATTGATATTGCGTTTATCGAGAACGGACAATATGACGAAAGATGGCCCAATAACCATCTTTTCCCTGAGCAAACCGCACAACTCGCGGCAAAACTACAACCAACAAGATTTATGCCCATTCACTGGGGCGCTTATCCCTTGCCTTGCATACGTGGAATGAGCCTGTGCTTAAAAAGCGTACCAATGGCAAGAATACTGGGAGTGAATACACTTACGCCATTGTTAGGACAAGTATTTGACGTAAATACAAAAAAACAGAAGATTGGTTTACCCAAGAATAATCATAACTTTTGGCTATATGAAATAAGCTTTTTCTTCTTTTTCTTATTTAAGTTAGAAAGGTATTATCAAGCGGAAATTTATGATTTATCCCTTAGGAGTAGTTTATGTCTCAATTTAAAAATTCACACCATTGAATCAGCCCCTGAAGCAGCACAAGAAGCCTTAAAAAGCCGTACAAAAATGCCAATGGTTTTATTCCAAATTTAATTGATGTTCTCGCAAATGCCCCTACTGCACTTGAAACTTATCGCACAGTGGGTGGCATTAATGGTCGTAACAGCTTAACGGCAACAGAACGCGAAGTGGTGCAAATTACCGCTGCCGTAGTCAATGGATGTGGTTTCTGTGTAGCTGGCCACACGAAGATCGCTTTAAAAAGTATTAAAACTTGAAGAAGAGCTTGTAAACCAAATTCGTGCAACTGCTCGTATTGAAAGTGATAAAAAAACTGGATACTTTAGCGCGTTTCACCCTTTGCCGTTATTTTTGCAAAAAGCAAAAATTAACTGAAGCACAGCTAAAAGCGTTCTTTGATGCAGGTTATACTCAAGAAAATGCCATTGATGTGATTTTAGGGTGTCAGCCTCGCCACATTATGTAACTATGTGAACAACATCGCTGAAACCCCAATCAACCCTGAATTACAGGCATTTGCATAATCGTTACATAAAAAAAGTGCGGTCAAAAATGACCGCACTTTTTTTATTCCTTCACAAATTGTTTAATTTGATCTGAATTCAAATGACCTGGCTGCGCTTTGATAAGATTTAAATCCTTATCCAAGAGCAAATTAAATGGATAGCCTAACACATTAGCACGTTTAATAATTTCCCCATTTTCATCCAATAATACCGTGATATTTTTATAGTCCAAGCCTTTATACCAATTGATAAATTTTTGGCTATTTTGTTCGTTCTTTTGTCCAGGTGAGGCAATCGTAATCACATTAAAATCAAGATTTTGTTCTGCACTAAGATCATCAATTTCTGCTAAGCCTGCTAAGCAAATTGGACACCAGGATGCCCACATTTTTGATATAAAGCGGTTTGCCTTGATATTGTGATAAAGAGACAGTTTGATTATCCAATGTCTTCAAGGGATATCCGCCAAAGACACCTTCTCTTGTGCAAAAACTCAATGGACTCAAAAACAATAAAAGTACGGTCAATATTTTTCTCATTTTTTCCTCTTATTTCACAAAGGGAATCAAATCACCATAGCCTTGTTTTTCCATTTCATCTAATGGAATAAACTTAATCGATGCGCTATTGATGCAATAACGTAAACCACCTTTATCACGCGGACCATCATCAAACACATGGCCTAAATGGGCATGACCACTGCGACTTAACACCTCAATACGAGTCATATTAAAGCTATTATCTCTTTGATACTCCGCCACTTCAGCGGCAATCGGTTTGGTAAAACTTGGCCAACCACAACCGGATTCAAACTTATCTTTGGAAGAAAATAACGGTTCTCCCGTGGTGATATCCACATAAATACCTGGGGCGAAATTGTCCCAATATTCGTTGCTAAAAGAGCGTTCGGTGTGTTTGCCTTGCGTCACGTCATATTGAAGTGCGGTCAATTTTTGCTTTAATTCTGTATCACTTGGTTTTGGGTATTTTTTATCATCAATTAACGGCTCATCCGCTTTCTTGATGTCAATATGACAATAACCATTCGGATTTTTCTTGAGATAATCCTGATGATACTCTTCCGCCTCTACATAATTTTTCAGCGGTTCCACTTCAATTTGAATCGGTTCTTGATATTTGCTTTGTAAGGTTTTCAATGCTGCCTCAATAACCACTTTTATCTTGTTCATTTTGATAATAAATGCCCGTGCGATATTGTCTCGCCACGATCATTGCCTTGCTTTGTTAATCACTGGTTGGATCGATAACACGGAAATAATATTGCAACAATTTATCTAGCGAAATTTTTATTTGGATCGTAAGTCACTTTCACGGTTTCTGCATGATCTGTCGCGTGCAATAATTGGTAGTTCGTGGTATCGCCTTTTTCCATTGGCATAGCCAGAAACGGCATCAGTCACGCCTTGAATGCGTTCCATATAAGCTTCTAATCCCCAAAAGCAGCCACCAGCCAGATAAATAATTTGTTGTTCTTCTTTACTTTCCATTGTCATTTTTTGCTCCTTTGATGAAGTTGGATCATCAGCATACGTTAAACTATTTTGCAAACCGCCAAAAAAAGTGCGGTTAATATGAGAAATGTTTTTGTATATTTCATTTTCTTTTCCTTATTATAGAAAATATCTTCAGCCTACATTTCATTAGACGAAGAGAAACCCATTTTCTTACAAAATAAGGCAATTTTTTACCGCACTTTATGCAAGGAACCCTTATGCCAAACATACATATCCGCAATAATTATCAAAAAGCTGTTGTTTGTATGGTGTTAGCTTACATCAGCATTGCCTTAATGGGCGTATTTGTAAAATACGCCTCTGATGAATTACCGTCCAGTGAAATTTTATTTTCCCGTTTTTTTATTGGTTTTGTGTTTCTCCTGCCTTTTTTAATTAAAGATGGAGATTTCAAAGTTGATATGTCGCAATGGAAGTTTCTCGTTTTGCGTAATCTCGCCGGCATTGCCAGTATGTTGTTAACCTTTACGCGATTAAATATTTACCAATTTCCATTGCGACTTTATTGATGAATACGTCCTCACTTTTTGTGCCTTTATTGCTGTTTTTCTTTAAAGTCAGAACACCATTAAAAGTATTAGCTTGTAGTTTTATGGGTTTTATCGGTGTATCCATCATTATGCTGACCAACGGATCAATGAATATCAACCCCTATCCATGTAGGCTATGGTGTTAGGTGCTGCTGTGCTAGCAGCCATGGCTATTTATCAGCTTACAAGAGCTCAATAAACACAACTCACCTAAAAATATCGTGTTTTACTTTCACTTATTAGGCTCGATTTTATTGCCACTCTTTTTTCATCACGCAGTGGAAAATGCCAACATTACATGGATTTACTCTGCTACTTTTAGTGGGCGGATTCGGTCTTATTTTCCAATTGTTATTGACTCGCGCCTTTAAATACGCGCCTGCAAATGTCATTACGCCTTTTGCTTTTACTGGCGTGATTTTCTCCAGCATCTGTGACTGGCTCTTCTGGGATAACGTACCTAGTCTGAATTTCTGGATTGGTTCATTAGTCATCATTATCGCTGTCAACTTGCTTGCTAGAATGCGGGCAAAATAGAGAAATCCGACCAAATAGATAAAAATATAACTATTCTCAATAACATTGTTTGAGTGTATAATCCAAATGCTTTTTATTATTGAGGACACAATATGAAAAATTATTCAAAACCACTTTAGCTTCTGCATTATTAATGGTATCCGCATTCGCAGCGCCGTGACGGTTAAAGATGCGAAAGGTGAATTTACCCTTGATAAAACCCCAAGCCGTGTTGTGGCATTGAATATTCTTTTTGTGGATGCTTTAGCCCAAGTCGGTGTAAGCCCAGTAGGTGTGGCTGACGACAACAAAGTCGATCGTATTCTGCCGCAAGTGCGCGAAAAAAATTGCCGCATGGCAATCCGTTGGTACGCGTTCTCAACCGAGTCTTGAAGTGATTGCTTCTCTCAAACCCGATTTAATTATTGCTGATCCATCTCGCCATACTGCAGTATTTTGAAGAATTGAAAAATCGCGCCAACGGTGATGTTCGATTCCCTGTCATGAAAGCTACCAAGAAAATCTTGAAACCGCACAGAAAAATTGGTGATTTAGTCGGTAAAAGTAGCGAAATGAAAGCAAAAATCAATGAACATAATGATTACATTGCCAACATTGCAAAAATCTAGGTGTACAAGGCAAAAAGCTTCATTTGGTACTTCCCTGAGAAGATAAATTTAATATCCAAAATGACAATGGCTATGTGGGTAGTTTCTTAACGACATTAGGTTTTGCCCCAACTAAACTCAATAGTGATCAAGCTTTCGTAGAAATCAACCTTGAACAATTAGTAATGGAAAAACCGGAATACTTGTTCATCGCCCATTACCGTGATGAAAGTATTGCGCGCAAATGGGAAGCTGAGCCACTTTGGAAAGCCATTCCTGCCGTAAAAGCAAAACCATGTTTACAGCGTTGACGCCGACATGTGGGCTCGTGGTCGTGGCTTAGAAGCGAGCAAAATTATGGCAAAACAAATTGAAGGTTTCGTGAAACAAAAATAATGATGAAGTCTACTTTCCGTTGGGGACTTCCCCTTATCATTCTGGCTTTCCTATTATGGGGAAGCCTGTTTTTGTATTATCCCATCGAAATTCGACCGCTTGCAGCGTTACAAGCGCTCCTCCCCGATGGCGATGAAATTGCCAAAATTACGGTAACCGATTTACGCCTACCTCGTGCATTAGTTGGCATGATTTTAGGTGCCAATCTTGCGGTAGCGGGTGCGTTGTTACAAACCATTACGCGCAATCCACTTGCCTCCCCTACATTACTCAGCGTGAACTCGGGAGCCAGCCTTTGCGATGGTAACCGCCAGTGCGTTTAGCCCCTTGATTCTTTCTGGTTATAGCATTGCCTTAGTGGCCAGTATCGGTGGCGGTCTGAGTTGGTTTTGTGGTAATGCTGATCAGCAATGGTTGGAAAGACAACAGTGGAGATCGTAGCCGAGTGATTTTAGCGGGGATTGCTGTATCACTACTTTGTGCCGCGCTCACGAAATTGGTGCTGATTATCGCGGAAGATCATGCCTTCGGTATTATGAGTTGGCTAGCTGGCGGCATTGCACATGCTCGTTGGAATGAATTATTGACGTTATTTCCGTTCTTTATTTTGACCGCACTTTTCTGCCTGCTTTTTGCCAGTCGTTTGAATTTACTCAATTTAAGCGATGAATCCGCCTCGTTCCCCTAGGCATCAATCTCTTCCGTTTACGTTGGTACGCCAACATCATGGCATTATTGATTGTGGGTTCAAGCGTAAGTGTTGCTGGTCCCGTGGCCTTTATTGGCTTACTCGTGCCCCACCTTGCCCGCTATTGGATTGGTTATGACTTGCGAAAATCGCTCCCTATGGCGATGTTACTCGGTGCAATTTTAATGCTCGCTGCAGATACCATTGCCCGCGCGGTCAACTTTCCTAGCGAAGTGCCTGCCGGTGCGGTACTTGCCTTAATCGGTGCCCCAGTCTTTGTATTATTTGCCAGAGGAAGACACTAATGCGAACCTCTCATGTATCTTTTTCGCGCTATCGGCTTTTTATGTCGGCACGCTTAGTCTGATGGTACTACTCTTTGGATTGAGTATTCGCCTGGCACTTACACGCTTTCCTTTGAGGAAATTTGGGCGGCCTTTCAGCCTGACGATAAAAAAACTATTTTTACCTTTGATGGAATATCGCCCTACCCCGTGCAGTATTAGCGATTTTATTAGGGCGGAGCCTTAGCAATTTCTGGTGTGTTAGTGCAAAGCGTGGTGCGCAAATCCACTTGCCTCTCCCTGACATTTTAGGGATTAACAACGCGGCTGGGTTGGTTGCTGTTTCGGTATTGATGTTCTTGCCAAACTTAGCATTTTACTGGATGCCAATTTTTGCCTTTTTAGGCGGCGTGCTCTCTTTTGTCATTTTATGGATCGTGTGCGGTTTTAACTTCCGCCCTATCAAAATGGCAATCATTGAGGGTCGCACTTTCCGCATTATGGGCAGCCATTAGTCATTATCTGATGCTTACCAATCCGGTCGAGATCAACACGGCTATGTTATGGCTCACAGGAAGCCTGTGGGGCGCAGCTGGTCTTATTTGAATGTGGTATTGCCATGGTTAGTGGTATTGCTGCCCTTACCATTTATTTTCTGTCGCGATCTCGATACCCCTTGGTTTAGGTGGAAAACAAAGCCTCCACCCTGGGCGTAACCGTAAATAAAGTGCAAATTAGCGTTTTAGTGTTAGCGGTAGCTCTTTCCACTACAGCTGTGGCAATTTGTGGTCCGATTGCCTTTTTAGGCTTGGTTGCTCCGCATCTTGCCCGTCGTTTAGTCGGTGGCAGACATCGCACCCTATTACCGGCAGCCTTGATTGACTGGCGCCCTCTTATTACAACTTTCGGATATTTTTGGCGCGGGTGATTGACCCACCAACTGAACTACCAGCGGGTATTCTGACCGCGATTATCGGTGCGCCATATTTCTTCTACTTATTGATGAGAACTAAATAATGAGCATTGAAATCAATAATTTATCTTTAGGTTATCAAGATAAACTCGTGGTTAAAAAAATCTGTCGCTAAAATTCCCGAGAAATAAAGTGATTGCATTAATCGGCCCAAATGGTTGCGGTAAATCCACCACATTAAAAGCGGTAGCTCGCTTTGCTTAAGCCAAAGCAAGGTTCAATCACCCATAAAGGTCAGGATATTTGGGCAAAAAAGCCCTAAAGAATATGCCCAAGAATTGGCTTTTCTCCCGCAGCAACACCTGGTACCCGAAGGGATTAAAGTGCGGGAATTGATCGCCTACGGGCGTTCGCCTTACTTAAATCTCTGGGGCAAACTTAGCCAAAAAGATGAAGAATTAGTTAATTGGGCGATGGCGCAAACACAAACTACCGAACTCGCCGAGCAGTTAGTTTCCGATTTATCCGGTGGCCAGCAACAACGGGTATTTTTAGCCATGACTCTTGCGCAAGATGCCGAATTAGTGCTACTCGATGAGCCTACCACTTATCTGGATTTAAACCGCCAAGCAGAACTCATGGGCATGATGCGACAAATGCAACAAAACGGTAAAACCGTGATTACGGTGTTGCATGATCTCAACCAAGCCTGCCGCTATTGCGATTACTTAATCGTCATGAAAAAAGGTGCCTTAATGGCACAAGGCACACCTGATGAAGTGATGACCGAAGAGTTACTTAAGGATGTGTTTGATTTGGATGTCATCATTCATCGTGATCCTATCAGTAACACACCGATGTTTATTTTTGAAATAACTTTCAATCACTTCTCTAAATATCAACAGGCGTTTTATTTTACTAAAACGCCTATTTTTTCACCTAAAACATCCGCTGTTATACATAACTAATATTTTTTATCGCCCAACTTGAGGTCAGACCACTTTACGAAACTTACACTTTCTTTTACATTGTCATAAATATGGAGTCCACAATAAATAATTATAATTAAACATAGTAGAAGTTAATATGAAGTCTCTATCCCATATCTTTAAGGCTGATGCTATTAGTAGGTGTCAGTACCTCAGTAGTACAGGTTGCCTATGCCCAAAATTCCTCTATTGATACCGAACGAGAAAATATCATCATTTTCTCTCGTCAAGGAGAGGCCCAATTAAATCAAGCTATTCCAAAACTTGAGGCCTTATTTAAGAGGACGCACGATGTGAAAGTGCGCGATGATTTAATTACACTCTATCTGAGGACGAATCAATCCGCTAAAGCACTTTCACTTTGCGAAAGCTGCGCACCAGCGCAATTTTCTCAAAATGAACTGGAAAATTTAGGCAAAGCCGCTCGAAATGAAAAACAATACGACCGTGCCGTTGCATTCTATTCCCAATTGCAAAAGCAATTCCCTGATAATCCAAATGGATGGCTTGGTGGCGCATTAGCCTCCACTGAAACCAAAAACTACAATGCGGCAAAAAATGCACTGAATGTTTATAAGAAACGTTTTGGACAAGATAATGCTTATCTTGATGCGGAAAGTTATTTGCTTGATTTCACCGAACCCGACATGGCTAAACTTGGCTGTTGGCAACGTCAGTTAGAACAAAAATCCGAAAAATATCACCTAATGAGAGAGTTGTATCGTTTAGCATCGAAATACAACCTTCAACCATTACAAGAGAAACTACAAAAAGCCTATCCTGATCAATTCAATCAAAAAAAGATATGATGTGGTTTGAGCATGGTAAGACGATTACCTCCTCAAAAATGCGACAACACCCTACACAACAAGAAAAAAATTATTTGAAGAATTGACCGCACTTTTGGCCAAAAATTAATCCTGAGCATCCTCTGTATCAACAAGCATTGCAAGATCGTTTTGTGATGGGCGTTCGCTTGAATAAATTTGATGAAATAGAAGACGACTTCAATACATTACAGGCTCAATCTAATGTGCCGGCGTATTTAGAAGAAGCCTTTGGTGATTATTGGGCAGCAAAAGGCTCACCACACAAAGCATTAGAGATTTATCAAGAAATTGAACAACAAGCCTTAACCAATAAACTCGCTGTGAGTGATGGTTTACTTCATAAACTCTCTCACTGCAAGCGATGCGGGCAAATTTGAATTGGCGCAACAATATTTAGAGCGTATGAATTCAAATATTTATATCAATGACTATACCCGAACATCAAAAATTCTGAATCCAGGCTACGATTCTCGCTATTTTGGTTTAGCTCGTTTAGCGTTATGGCGCGGTAACAGCAAATTAGCTCAGCAACTTATTGATGATCGTCTATTTAACAAAACGCCTGGTGATCCATGGGTTATGTTGCAAAAAGCAGAACTTGAGCGAAATCGTGGCAACTATGATGATGCTAAATTATGGGCGGAAAAAGCCGGTTATTTTTTGAGTAAAAATGATCAGCAAGAAGCTCGTAATAACCTGGCTGAAACCGCCTTAAGTCAAAATGATTTACCAACAGTTTCAAAAACGATTGATGCAATGAATGAAGAACAACGTCAGTCAGCGCAATCCCTTATTAAGCATTATGAACAAGCGCGTTCTGGCAAAATTGTAGGGAGTGTCGGCTTACAGCATCGCACCTCACCAATAAGTTATAGCAATGAAAGTAGCCAAGATTATGCGATTTACACACCGAAAACAGCAAATGGTCACGATCTCTACGTTCATTACTTAGAAACTCGCTCCCCTTATAACAAAGAAAGTCTTATTTCGCGTCGAATTGGCGTGGGAACAGAGCTCAATTTCTATCCACTCCAAGTAAAAATGGAAGGCGGGAAAGGCATTAAGCTTAATGATAAAGCCTATTTCTCTACAGAGGCAAATTATACCCTCAACCAACACTGGTCATTTAATTTAGATGCCAATATTAATGGTAGTGGCACTCCAGTTAAAAGCCATCAATAAAGGGGTGTATACCAAAGATATTGGTTTCTCTACCACGTATTCCTATTCCGATATTTTCCAAGCTGGACTAGGTGGTGGCGTCATGAAATTTGATGACGGCAACTTAAGAAAAGAAGCCAATTTCTGGTTGAATCTCAATACATTTAAACATGACCGTTGGGCGCTAACCAACAATTTCAGAGTCGATTACAGCAAAAATAAAACCATTGATTCTGCTGAATATTACAACCCATCAAAAAGCGACAAGCTTGGAATTTGGTGCGGATTTAAGTTACTACCAACCACTTAATTATGGCTTAGTCTTAAATCATCACCTGAAAGCCAGTGTGGGTGCTTATAAACAGGCTGAACTCAGTCGAGAAAAAATGTGGTCAATTAGCTACGGACATCAATGGCGTGTTGGTAAAAAATTTGGCGTGTCTTATGAAATTGGTCGTAAAAAGAATATTTATGACGGCAATGCTGAATTCAACAATTTCGGAAATTTAAACTTCTCTATTTATTATTAAATACTTAAGCGGTATAACTTTATGAGATCTCTAAAACATTTTGCAAAAAAATCATTATTTGCACGCTTTCTCTTTTTCGGCTTTTTGCCTTTGCGCAAGATCGTTATGGCGTATTAGCTTATCACTCTGTTGTAGATGAAAGTGCGGCTGAAAAATCAAAAAACATTATTTTCCTCAAACAATTTCTGCCCAAACCTTAATTAAACATTTTAATTGGCTAAAAGAAAACGGATACAACGTGATCAGTTGGCAGCAAGTTATCGATGCTGAAAATGGTAAAGGCACATTACCTGATAATGCGGTATTGCTAAGCTTCGATGATGGCTATGAAACCATGTATAACGTGGTCTTCCCTCTATTAAAGGCCTATAACTACCCTGCTGTTTTTGCGCCAGTGACAGGCTGGTTAGATACGCCGGCAGATCAAAAAATCGCTTATGCCGATAAAATGCTGGATCGTTCTGTTTTTGCCACTTGGTCGCAAGTCAAAGAAATGGAACAAAGTGGGCTCGTTGAAGTTGCCTCACATACTCATAATCTTCATAACGGTATTAATGCTAACCCAGCTGGTGGTCAATTGCCTGCTGTGATTGCGCCTGAATATAAAAATGGGAAATATGAAACAGAAGATGCCTACAAAAATAGATTGAAATCTGATTTCGCCCGCACCGTTCAAACATTAATCAATCATATCGGTAAGAAACCACGTGTAATGGTGTGGCCTTATGGACAATTTAATGATGTTGCGGTGCAAATTGCACGACAAGCAGGAATGCCACACTATTTCTCATTAGGTGAGAAAATCATCAATAAAGTGGGTGATAAACATATTGGACGTTTATTACTTAATGCAGAAACCGATCTCAAATACCGTTAAAAACTATCTCGATGGTATTGATGAAAGCAAGCAAATTCCACTGTGCTACATGTTGATTTAGACTATGTCTACGACGCAAATAAAGCTCAACAAGCCAAAAACCTTGATAAATTAATCGAGCGTATCTATCGCTATGGTGCAACGACAGTTTATCTTCAAGCTTTCTCCGATCCTGATGGAGATGGTGTAGCGGATGCCTTGTATTTCCCTAACAAATATCTTCCTGTACGAGATGATATTTTTGGTCGAATTGCCTGGCAATTACAAACACGCGCAGGCGTACAAGTTTATGCTTGGATGCCTGTACTGCCTTTTGATTTACGCAAAAGCGTAAAAAGAGGCGGAATATGTCATTGATAGCCGCACGGGTAAGCTCTTCAACAACGGCCTATTTACGTCTTTTCACCTTATAACAACCAGAATGTTGAAATCATTAAATCCATTTATAACGATTTGTCATTCCACGCCAAATTTAACGGCATTTTATTCCATGATGACGCGTTCCTAACCGATTTTTTGAAGGAGCTGAAGGTAATCATGCTGAAGGCATGGTTAGCTCACAAAGCAAAACAAAAAACACAGGATTTAATCTAATTAACCCATCAACTCACCGATGCGTTAAAAACCTTATTTCTTGCGTGGTTCATATTCTCTAAAAACGGCTCGCAATCTTTATGCCTCAGTGATCACTAATCCAAATGCTGAAGAATGGTTAGCACAAAATTTAAAAACGCTCACCGAAAATTACGACACGACAGCCATTATGGCGATGCCATACATGGAAAAATGAGCAGCCTATTTCACAAAAGAAGCCTATCAATGGTTTGCTTCTCTCATTGAAAATGTGAAAGCTCAAGCGTCATTAGACAAAGTCTTATTTGAATTCCAAGCGGTAAATTGGCGAACTCAAAACCAATTCCTGAATCCGAGTTGATTGATTGGATGACGCTATTACAAAAAAATCATATTTATAGCTATGGCTATTATCCGGATAACTTTTTAACAAATCAACCGGATATGAACAAAATGAAACCGTATTTTTCCGTAAATACGAATGCAGGAAAAAAATAAGGATTGACTATGAACCAACAATTCTTAGAAGCCGTGAGTATCTTTGTATTCATGTATCCTGCTGGAATGGCGATATATTGGGTGACGGCGAGTCTGTGTTATTACCTTTTTATGGAAGGAAAACTTGGGCAACCAACTTTCCAACAAATGCCAAAGGAACGCGTTCCGATGGTCAGTATTATGGTGCCTTGTTATAACGAAGGAGATAACTTAAATGAAGCCATTCCTTACTTGCTCCAACTCCGATATCCAAATTATGAGCTGATCTTCATCAATGATGGCAGTAAAGATAACACAGGTGAAATTATTGAACGTTGGGCAAAAGCTGACGAACGCATAGTGGCGCTTCACCAAGAAAATCAAGGTAAAGCCAGCGCTTTAAACCATGGCTTATTAGTCGCCAAAGGTGAATATGTAGCCTGTATTGATGGCGATGCCGTATTGGATTTCGATGCGCTCGACTACATGGTGCAATCCCTCGAATTAAACCGTGCTTATGGTGCCGTTACTGGCAATCCACGCGTACGTAACCGCAGTACTATCTTAGGGCGTTTACAAGTGTCTGAATTTAGCTCCATTATCTGTTTAATCAAACGTGCTCAAAGTCTGATGGGAACCATTTTCACGGTATCCGGCGTATGCTGTTTATTCCGCAAAGATGTAATGGAAGAAATTGGTGGCTGGAGCACCAATATGATCACTGAAGATATTGATGTCAGTTGGAAAATTCAAACCGCTGGTTACAACATTATGTATGAACCCGCGCTTTATGTTGGGTATTAATGCCTGAACGTCTTTATGGCTTATACAAACAGCGTTTACGCTGGGCACAAAGGTGGAGCAGAAACCATTCTCAAATATTTCCCTCAGGTCTGGCGCTGGAAAAAAACCGTCGTCTATGGCCAATGTATGCCGAATATTTTGTTACCGCAACTTGGGCAATCTTATTGGTTACACTGGTTGCACTTGCACTATACCGCAAGATTACCTTAGGTATAGGCATTCAAAAACATGGAGTTGTTTGAAACAAATATCTCGATCATGTTTTTTTCCTTCTTCTTACAGTGTCTCTTAAGTTTATACATTGATTCACGTTATGAAAAAGGATTGATCCAATATGGAATTTCCTGCATTTGGTATCCCTACATTTATTGGTTACTCAATACCGTAACGTTACTCGTTGGAATCCCAAAAGCGATTTTTAGAAACAAGTCCAAGCTAGCCGTCTGGACAAGCCCTGACAGAGGAGTTTAAATAATGGCAACCGCCACTTTACAACAATTAATGGTTATTAATAAAGGTAGCAGCCTTCCTTTGCTGATTAAAAGCCAAAAGCTTTGCACTAGAATCTAGTCACCTGGGCTTTATGGGCTTATATCATTACGTTTGTCGCGAGATATGCGGAACGCATCTTCACTAAACCGATTCTGGAAAGTTTCTTTTTCGTTGATGTGGTCAGCATCATGTTTTCTGTCTCTGCGGTATTGGTCATCTTGGCTTATATTTGGTCTATTCTTACCGTAGCGAAAGAATAACTCGCAAAAAATCTTAATATAAAAACCGCACTTTGATTTGAAAACCAAAAGTGCGGTTATTTTAAGGGATGTTTAATTAGATACGATATTCTCTAATTAAGCTTTTGGACCTGCTGCGATAAGTGCTTTACCTTCTGCATTAGTCGCATATTTTTCGAAGTTTTTCACGAAACGTCCAGCAAGGTCTTTCGCTTTCGCTTCCCATTGTACTTTATCCGCATAAGTATCACGTGGATCTAAGATCGCTGGATCTACGCCTGGTAATGCTTTTGGAATGGCTAAGTTAAAGATTGGTAACTCACCCATTTCTGCTTTTTCGATAGAACCATCTAAGATGGCATCGATAATACCACGGGTATCTTTAATTGAGATACGTTTACCTGTACCGTTCCAACCAGTATTAACTAAATACGCTTCTGCACCGGCAGCTTGCATACGTTTAACTAACACTTGAGCATATTGTGTTGGGTGGAGCGTTAAGAATGCTGCACCGAAACATGCTGAGAAAGTTGGCGTTGGCTCAGTAATACCACGCTCTGTACCGGCTAATTTAGCGGTGAAACCAGATAAGAAGTAGTATTTGGTTTTGCTCTGGTGTCAATTTAGACACTGGCGGTAACACACCGAATGCGTCCGCAGTTAAGAAAAATTACTTTCGTTGCATGACCCTGCACGAGATACTGGTTTAACAATATTATCAATGTGATAAATTGGGTAAGACACACGAGTATTTTCGGTTTTAGAACCATCATCGAAATCAACTGAACCATCTGCACGAATCACAACGTTTTCTAATAATGCATCACGACGGATTGCGCGATAGATATCTGGTTCATTTTCTTCAGAAAGATGGATAGTTTTCGCGTAGCAACCACCTTCAAAGTTGAAGATACCTACATCATCCCAACCGTGCTCATCGTCACCGATTAATTCACGTTTTGGATCAGTTGAAAGGGTGGTTTTACCCGTACCTGATAAACCGAAGAAGATTGCTACATCACCGTCTTTACCTACGTTAGCAGAACAGTGCATTGCACCTACACCTTTAAGTGGTAGGAAGTAGTTCATCATTGAGAACATACCTTTCTTCATTTCACCGCCGTACCAAGTACCACCAATTAATTGGATACGTTCAGTTAAGTTAAATGCAACGAAGTTTTCAGAGTTCAAGCCTTGTTCTTTCCAGTTCGGGTTAGTGCATTTAGAACCATTCATGACCACGAAATCTGGTTTAAAGGTTTTTAATTGCTCTTCTGTCGGACGAATGAACATATTTTTCACAAAGTGTGCTTGCCATGCGACTTCTGTCACAATACGCACTGCGATACGGTCTTTTTTTCACTTGCGCCACAGAAACCATCCACCACAAATAAACGTTTACCAGAAAGTTGTTTAGTCACAAGACCTTTCAAGCTTGACCAAGTTTCTTGAGTCATTGGTTTGTTATCGTTTTTCGCCACATCAGACGTCCACCACACAGTATCTTTTGTGGTATCATCTAAAACGATGTATTTGTCTTTCGGTGAACGACCGGTAAAGATCCCTGTATCAACAGCCACCGCGCCAGTTGTGGTAAGTGTCCCTTTTTCAAAGCCTTCTAAACCTGGTTTTGTTTCTTCTTCAAAAAGTTGTTCATAACTTGGGTTATAAAACCACTTCTTTTACATCATGAATACCAACGGCTTCAAGTTCTTTAATTACATGTTTTTAACATCAGTCATAGTTCACCTCTTGATTAAAGTTTAAAAATTTTTCCTATGCTTATTGTATGGGAATTGTCAAAAAAAAAATGTTAAGTAGATCTCATTTTTGAACATTCATTGGAAAATCCTACCCCTTTTTAGGTGGTTTAAAAGGCTAGGATACAACAAGGTTGATTTACCCATCACATTTTCGATATAGTGAGAACCATTATCAACTCAAAAACTCGATAACCATGTTCTCATTTCTGCGTTTATTCTTTTTATTTTATCTGCTGATATTTACGCAAAGCACGCAAGCAGAACCCGACTTTAAGATTCCTCCTATTCAAGAAAGCATGAAAAAAATGTATCAAATTCAACAAAAAGATTTTACCTTTGAAGACAAACATTACCGTTTATTCATTGCGGTACCGATAAAAACATCGCAAAAACTGACCGCACTTTACACCTTAGATGGCAATGCTCAATTTCCAATGGCGGTAAATGCGGTTAACCCCTAATAAACCGCTCCCGCTTATTGTCGGTATTGGTTATGTATCTGATAAAGCTTATGTTATTGAAGAACGCACGAGACTACACTTTCCCTGCAGAAGGTGCCGAATTCGCCAAAGGAGGAAAAAAAGCGGCCGATTTTTCTACGTTTTTATTCAACAAGACGTAAAGCCTTATATTGAACAGCATTTCGATATTAATAAGGAAAAAAACAATATTTCTTTGGCCATTCTTTTTGGTGGGTTATTTGGATTATATGTACTCTTCCATCAACCAGATTTATTTCAATATTACACCTTGGCAAGCCCTTCTCTTTTGGTGGGGAATGGTTCATTTTACCTCAAACCGAACCTTGGATTCGCCAAAAACCATCACATATCCAGATTACATTAGGCTATTATGAAGAGCATCCTGAGCAGGATCCAAAATATCACCGAAGAACAATTACAACGTATTAATCAACGGAAACAAATGCGAACAATCAATGCGCATCAATTGGCGGAAATATTGGAAAAAAACAAGGTAATTCCGTGGAGTTTATTTCCATTCCCAATAAAAAAATCATGGTGGCTCGATTCCGGATACCATCAAACATTGCTTGGAACAAGTTCAACAATAAAAGCGCATAAAAAATCCCCGTTATCATGAACAGGGATTTTTTTCTTATTGAGCTTGTTTGAGTTTATCAATGGCTTCTTTATTGAAGAAGTAATGCGTGCCACAACATTCACACTGCATATCAATGCTGCCTTTATGCTCTTCTAAGATTTCCTCAATTTCAGCTTCTGGAATCAGTAATAATGCTGCCCCAGAACGCTCAGGTGAGCAACCACAGAAGAAAGAAATGGCTTGCGGTTCAAAAACTTCCACTACTTCTTCGTGATATACACGATAAAGCAATTCTTCTGCCGGTAATCCAAATAACTCCTCATCTTTGACCGTTGCAGCTAAAGTCGTTAAATGTTCAAAATCCTCTGGCGTACCTTGGCCATCTGGCATAATTTGTAGCAACATCCCAGCGGCAACGGCTTTACCGTCATATTCACCCGTTCGAATAATAAGCTGGGTTTGTAATTGCTCTGAACGGACAAAATAGTCTTCTAAACATTCTGTAATCGTTGGTTTATCTAAACTGATAACACCTTGATAACGCTCACCCTCGCTTGGTGCAATCGTAATCACTAACACACCTTTACCAATCATATCATGTAGGCTCATGCCGTCTTGAATATCACCTTGTACACGGGCTAATGCACGGATCTGTTGTTGATCATTGCCATTAACTAAGGCTAATTTTAATGGGCCATCACCTTGAATTTGAACCGTAATATTGCCATTAAATTTTTAATGTGGCGGTCAACAAATTCGTTGCCACCATCATCTCGCCCAGTAAGTTTTGTACGGCTTTTGGATAATCATGAGTATTCAATGTATCAGTAAAAGTTTGGTTTAATCGTACCCATTCACCACGCACGGCACGGTTTTGAAAAAGATAACGGTAAAGTTTGTCATTGTCTTGAGTGTAATTCATTATTTTTTCCTATTTATTCTTTGAGTAAAAAGTGCGGTCAATTTTGCTCATAAATCGTGAATGTTCAAAAAAGATGCTGATTTGCTCCCGCACTTTGTGCCTGTGCAGTATTATGGGGTGAAAATCAAAATTACAAGCCAAAAAGAAAAGCGGATAGCTTTCACTATCCGCTCGTTTTATAAGATTAAACTGATAAATTACCAGTATGCACGTAAACCGATAACAGTTTTGAAATCACGGCTACGATCTACAGTGCTGTTTTCGTATTTAGTACGAGTCGCTTGCCATTCTAAGAATGGTTTCACTTTTAAAGAACCTTGATTGTATACGTAGTATTCAGTACCTACCATGAATTGGCGAGTTCTGTCTGTATCACCAAATTGTTTATCTGTTTTATATGCATACATTGCATAAATGTTCCAATCTTCGTTTAAACCTTGACGAACAATTGCACGCACTTCATTTTTAATGCGTTTGTCACCTTGGTTTTTGGTTACTTGACGCTCCAAATCTAAGCCATAAGTGGTGTGAACGAAGTTATATGCTAAACCTAAGCCATAAGCATTACGGAATAATGACGTGTTGTTTGCATTTTCAGAAATTTCACGAGTGAAACCTGCTGCTACGGTTACATTTTGGATGCTATCAATTGCATGATTGAAGATAAGACCTGTACCCCAAGCATTTTTACGTTTGTTTGCTAAATCAAGGTTTTTCATGTTACGTTTGCTTGAACCGCCGTAGTACGCACCAAATTTCACTTTATTTGATCCGTAGTTACCGTTGTATGTATATTGTGCTACGCGGCGAGCAGAGCCATCTAATAAACCATCAGATAAGCTGTAAGTATTTGCTAAGTCGGTTTGTTTTACTTCATCAGTGATAGTAGGCATGTTACCGTAAGTTAACTCACCGAATTGTTTGTGGCCAATACCTGCGTAAAGGAAGTGTGTATAAACATGGTCAAAATCATGTTGTGAAGGTGCTTCACCACGCATACGCCACTCAGCACGGCCTAATGCGTAGAAATCACCGCCTAAACTTTGTTTTAATTTAATACCAAAACGTGAACCATTGTTATCTACTGCATGATTGATGTGTTCTTTGCTTTCGCCACCCGCCACATAGTTAGTTTTGTTAGAGGTGCTTTCCCATTTAACACGTAAAGAACCGTAAAAATCAACATCCGTACCAGTTTGGTCAACATGGAAGTTATAAGCTTGTGCAGAACCTGCTGCTAATGCAGCTACAGATAAAGCAAGAAGTGTTTTTTTCATAACGCTTTCCTTATGATTTAAAGTTAATTAAAAATTGAACTTTTTTCAGTCTATACACTACAACTCGAACGTGTCAATATTAAATTTTCCCAACTATCAGAAAAATAGACAATATTTTTGACTAAAAATTAATCTAGATCAATACATTTCCAATTATTCTACAAACTATTTAATTAATGTATTTAGGCTAGAAAAGACCTGCTCTGAGGTAATTTTCTCCATCGAATTGGCAATTAAATAATGCTGATTTCTACCATAACAACCAACTAAGGTCGGATCTGTTGCGCCATAAAGCGTAATATTTGGTTTGTCCAGTGCGGCAGTCAAATGGGCAAGCCCTGTGTCTACTCGATACCACGGCTTTCGCATTGGCTATTTGGTAAGCCAATTCATTTAACGAAAGCTTAGGCAAAACGACCACATGAGATAAACCGACAGCCAATCGCTCTGCTCTCGCCTTTTCTTTTTCATTTCCCCAAGGTAAGCGAACTTGGATAGAAAGTGCGGTCAGTTTTTCGATTAAATTTCGCCATTCTCGTTCTGGCCAATGCTTTTCATCTCTTGTCGTAGAATGAAAAAAGATCACATAAGGCTCGATAGAATCTGCGGAAATAAAATGACGGGCAATGTCATAATCCCCTTTCGCTTTCGGTAATGGATAAGATAAGGCTTGCGCAAAAAGTTGGCGAATACGTTCTACCGCATGTTGTTGATAAGAAATATCGTATTTTTTATCGTAGAACAAGGAGGCAATCGGTTCACGGATACTTTTTCGATCATAACCATGCTTAACGCCATTGGCTAAGCGTGTCGCAAAAAAAGCACTCTTAAAAAGCCCTTGTGCATCAATCACAGTATCATATTGATTGGCTTGTAATAAAGTGCGGTAAGATTTCCACTCGTTTTTTGTTTGAGCAGAAAAGGGCGATTTTCGCCAACGTCTTAAGGAAATTGGAATGATTTGATTTACTGCAGAATGCCAACGAGGGATTTCTGCAAAATTCTCTTCCACCACCCAATCAATAGATAAATGAGGAATAGCACGCTGTGCATCAGTCAATGCCGGCAAAGTATGAATCACATCCCCATAGAGGAAGTCTTAATCACACATACTTTCATTTAATTAACCTTCTTCCCCAGTGCATAATTCCAAGCCCAGATACGGCTAAAAATGCCTCCTATAATTAAGGAGGAATCCACTTGCTCATTTAACCAAACGGCTGAAAAATAAAATGCCTAAAATCGGCACAAGAATAATGTAAGCCGAGGCATTGCCTGCCCCTAAGTGTTTCACACCATCAAAAATACCATGCATAAGCCAACACTGTTGAGCCAAATGCAAGACCTAGTAAACTAAACCATTGCGATCCATTTAATTGAAATACGGTTGCCCAATCTTCCGCACTTTCCGTCCATAATGCTGCCGACGTCAGCATGAAAAACCAAAAAGTAGAAGAAATCGTGGTGGCGGTGAGAGAATCAATTCCGATTAATACTTTACGAGCCAATAAAGTATAAAGCAACCCAGCAAACTAAAGCACAAAGCAATAACATTTGACCGAATCCAAAATTTTTGTAAGAGATTAGTTGATTCCCTTTTTGTCATGGCTAACAAAGAACCGCTAATCGCAATAATCATCCCTAATACAACCCAGCGATTCCATTTTTCTTTAAATAATAAAAATAGCAAAAAACATCGTAAAGACGGGGTTAGAAGCAACCACCATCGTTCCTTGCCCTGCTGGAACATATTTCAAACCCCAAATAAAGAAAGTCGAATAACCAAAGATCCCAAAGCAAAGCCGTTAACAATAACCCCACCCATTGATTAGGTCGCAGTTGTTTAGCATATTTGAAGCGATTCGCCGCATATAGCCAAATAATGAGTGGAATAATGGCGAAAAAAAAGCGCACGCTTGAAGCAACAAATGTCGGCATAGCTTGGGCAACCACTCGTCCCCAAGGCCAAGAGGCGCCCCATAAAATCACCATTCCAATTAATTGTAAATGTATGCGGAGAGGGTTCATATCATTAACATATCCTGTTTAGCCTTTTCTATTTACTTAAAGGCTCTGCTTGATAAGCTTTAATTTTTTCTCGTAAAGCAGCTTCAAATGCTTCTCGATGAGCATCATCTTGAAAGGCTGAATGAGGAATAGATAAAAATTGTCCGGTACCAATTCGAATCGTTAAGTAACCATAATGATTTTTCGATATGATGAATGTACCGATAATTATATAAAGTTTGGCGAGATCTATTTCAGAACATAACCCATCTTCTTTAATTCGTATGGTTCTTTTTTCCTTATTAGCTTCCTCATATACTTGGCTTTGAAAAGCTTTGGTATTTAAATAAGGTCGCAGACAAACAGCATAAAAAAAAGAACATAGTGAGATAATCAATAATATATGCCCAGCATAATTAGCTAAGATATTTTCATAGCAATCATATAAATACTCTCCCCAATCCATCAGTTCAAAAGCAAGAAAAAAATACTTGGAAGCAAGAAAAAAATAAATATAATAAAAGATCGCCTAAACTCATCATCTTACGAAATTTATTATGCTTATAAATATTACGACTAATTTTTACGAACCGCTTTTGGCTTCATTTTTATCTAATACGGGTTGATATGTCACTTCCATTTTATATTCTCTCTTTCTTAAATGTCTAAAAGTGCGGTCAGTTTTTCTACCACATTTTCAGGTTTAATATCAATCAAACTTTGATGATACCCTTCCGAGCTATCTGTACTTTTACGCACCTTAATTAAATCGCCTTCAATTAAACGAATAATCACAGCCTTATCCGATAATGGTGGCGTATAAGTTGGGCTTGTTGGGCCGTAAAGTGCAATCAATGGACGATCTGTCGCAGCGGCAATATGCATTAAGCCACTGTCATTGCTTACCACTGCGGTACAATTAGCAATTAAATCCACGGCTTGATTAAGATTCGTTTGTCCTGCCAAATTCAAACAGAACGGTTGTAGTTCTGCTGGCAACGCATTGCGGATTTGCTCTCCTGCTTCCACATCTTTTGGTGAACCAAATAATTCTACCGCATAGCCTTTTTCAATCAGCATTTCGGCTAACTTAGCATAATGATAATGCGGCCAACGTTTAGCAGGACCAAATTCAGCTCCAGGACAGAAACCGATTATCAGACGTTCGCCTAAAAGTGCGGTCTGTTTTTCAAAGTTTTTTAAGGTTTCCGCTTGTTGAGTGGGATCAACGGTTAAATAAGGTTTTAGAACAGGAATATCAGCCGCTTTTGGCACCGCATTTTGCTCAAAGGCTAACGCTACATAACGTTGCACCATCATAGGGTAATCACGTTTGTTATTGCGTAAATCGTTAAGCAAGAAATAACGGCTTTCTCCTTTCCAACCACGACGCACCGCAATTTTTGCAAAAGCAGGAATAAAAGCTGACTTCAAGGAGTTTGGTAATACGATTGCCATATCATATTGATTACGTAATGCCTTACCTAAACGATAACGTTCACACAAGGCAAACTTGCCGTGTCCGAGCGGCATTTCAATAGCATGACGCACTTCAGGCATACGGACTAAAAGCGGTTTACACCAATTCGGTGCCATCACATCAATTTGGCAATCGGGGTATTGCAGTTTGAGTTGTTGATACAAACTGTGCGACATCATCATATCGCCGACCCAAGACGGGCCGATAATTAAAATATTCATGCTTGACCTTATAACAAAAGTGCGGCTAAAAATAAGACTAATTTTAACCGCACTTTATTCATTTTCTAGTATTGAACGACATTATTTGTTCAATATTTTTTTATTTATTTAACCACGCCATGTACTCAGCCACACCTTCCGCTACGGTTTTAAATGGTTTGTCGTAGCCAGTAGCACGAAGTTTCTCAAGGTTCGCTTGCGTATATTCTTGATAGCGAGATTTCAAATGCTCGGGGAATGGAATAGTTTCCACTGCACCTTTACCATGGAATTTAATCACTGCTTTTGCTACTTCTGCAAAAGACTCTGCATTGCCAGTACCGCAGTTGAAGATACCTGAAATACCATTTTGCCAGCACCAAATGTTGACTTGTGCTACATCGCCTACATAAACGAAATCACGACGGAAGTGTTCACTACCTGCAAATAATTTTGGATTTTCACCTTTCAGGATTTGGTTATTCAAGTGGAATGCCACGCTTGCCATTGAACCTTTGTGGCCTTCACGTGGACCATACACGTTGAAATAACGGAAACCACATACTGGCGATTTTGCTTCAGGTAAAATCGCACGCACATATTGGTCGAACAAGAATTTAGAATAACCGTACACATTCAATGGGCCTTCAAATTCACGCTCTTCACGGAATTCAGTTTTATCACCATAAGTCGCCGCACTTGATGCATATAAGAACGGAATTTGACGATCTAAACAGTAATGCAATAACTCTTTTGAATATTCGTAGTTATTGTGCATGATGTATTTGCCGTCCCATTCAGTGGTCGCTGAGCAAGCCCCTTCATGGAATACCGCATCGATATCACCTAAATCATCACCTGCAATAATTGACGCGATAAAGTCTTCTTTGTCGCAGTAATCTGCGATATCAAGATCCACTAAGTTAATGAATTTAGTCCCGTCTTTTAAGTTATCCACCACTAAAATATCTTTGCGTCCCATATCGTTTAATGCTTTAACGATATTACTGCCGATAAAACCGGCGCCACCTGTTACGATAATCATAATTCTGTCCTCTTTAAAATAAGTCTGTGTATTGTAATAGATTTTGTGCCGCTTAGCCAAAAAACTCTGTGAAAAACAACCGCACTTTTAAGCCCCAGTAACTTGTCCAGCCCGTTGTGGCCAAATCCATTTTTCCTTTATTTAAAATAATAATCGTCGGTGTCACATTCACCCTGCCATTGATCCGCAATCTTGCCTTGAGGATCATTCACCGTTGTAAACTGATAGTGATGCGTTTGTAAATAATCTTCCACTTCCTTATTTGTCCCCGAACGCAGCGCAACAGAGACTACCGGATAGCCTTCTTCTGAAAGTGAATTAATCGCTGGAGAAGTATAACGACAATAACCACACCAACTTCCCCAGAAGTAAATGATCGTCGGCTTAGTTTGATCTAATTGAGGCAAAAAGAAGGCATCCCCCTGTAAATCATAAAGTGCCGTCGCATTGATTTCAGGTGGAATATTGGGTTTACGAATAAAATCGAGAATACTGCTTACGACAATCAACGTCAGCAGGAGCGAAATCGCATTTTTAATAATGTTTTAAGTTTCACAATAAAAATTTCATGATCTAGGATAAATGGATTGTAATCGATCAGAAAAGTGCGGTCAAAATTACAGATATTTTTGCTATGATAACCACATCATTTAATAAGGAGAAAAAATATGGATAGTAAACAATTAGCACAATATATTGATCACACAGCCCTTACTGCTGAAAAAACAGAACAAGATATTCTTAAACTCTGTGATGAAGCCATTCAGTACGGCTTTTATTCAGTCTGCATTAATTCAGGTTATATTCCTTTAGCCAAAGAAAAAAACTCGCTGGCTCAGATGTAAAAAATTTGTACGGTAGTCGGTTTTCCACTCGGTGCCAACTTATCCTCGGTCAAGGCTTTTTGAAACCCAAGAAGCCATCAAAGCGGGTGCGGGTGAGATCGATATGGTGATTAATGTTGGCTTAATTAAATCCAATAAATGGGATGCCGTAAAGATGATATTCAAGCGGTATTAACCGCTTGTCATGGCGTGCCGCTTAAAGTGATTTTTAGAAACCTGCTTACTTACCAAAGAAGAAATTATGAAAGCCTGTGAAATCTGTAAAGCGTTAGGTGTGGCATTCGTTAAAAACCTCAACGGGTTTCAATAAAAGGCAGCGCAACCGTAGAAGATGTCGCTTTAATGAAGAAAAACGGTAGGCAACATTGGCGTGAAAGCCTCTGGCGGTATTCGTGATACTCAAACCGCATTAGCCATGATTGAAGCAGGTGCGACACGAATTGGCGCAAGCGCAGGGATTGCCATTGTAACGGGTGTTTCTGGTAATACCTCAAGTAATTACTAATCAGTAATGAAAAAGGAGATTGAAGAGTATCCCTCAATCTCCTTTTTAACATGAATTAAAGAATCTCTAATAACTTCGCAAAGTCATCAAGCACCCAATCAGGGGTTTGATTCAGCAATTGGAATGTTGTAGTTGTATCCGTAAGTTAATCCCACAACCGGGCAACCTGCTGAATGTGCCGCGAGAATATCATTTCGAGAGTCACCAACAAAACAATACTTAGCGAGGTTCTACGCCAAATTTACCACATAAATAATACAATGGGCCTGGATGTGGTTTAATTGCGGGTAATGACTGTCCACCAAGCATTTCACTGAATAAATGATCGATACCAAATGCCGCCAATACTGGCTGAACATGGCGAGTTGGTTTGTTCGTTACCACCGCTAAGGTATAACCACGAGCTTTCAACGTTTCCAATGTTTCTTTTACATTTGGATATAAACGGCTCACATTACAAAGGTTCTCCGCGTAATACACGTTAAAACGCTCTTTCACTTGCTCCATTTCAGCATCCGAGAAGTCTTTACCTGTTTGTACTTTTGCCCATTCTAAAGCTCGAGCAATCAATACAGGTGCCCCATTACCAATCCAAGTTAACACTAACTCTTCTGGTGCTTGAGGTAAACCAAAGTCTGCTAAAGCAGAGTTCACAGACAACGCTAAATCTGGCAAGCTATTCACAAGCGTACCATCTAAATCAAAACCGATAACTTTAAATTGAGTCTTCATTCTCACTACCATCTATTTAACTGAAGCTAACTGCATGCGCATTTGATCAATGATTTGTTTATAATCTGGTTTACCAAAAATCGCTGAGCCTGCCACAAACATATCTGCACCGGCTGCGGCAATTTCTGCAATATTATCTACTTTTACCCCACCATCAACTTCTAAACGGATATCTAAACCACTTTCATCAATTAGACGACGTGCCTGTTGTAATTTTTTCAATGTGGAAGGTAGAAAGGATTGCCCACCAAATCCTGGATTCACGGACATTAACAAGATCACATCTACTTTATCTAATACATAATCCAAATAACTTAATGGCGTCGCTGGATTAAACACTAAACCCGCTTTACACCCGTGATCACGAATGAGCTGTAAAGAACGGTCAATATGTTCACTGGCTTCAGGATGAAACGTAATGTAATCCGCACCGGCTTTGGCAAAATCAGGAATGATACGATCGACCGGTTTCACCATTAAATGTACATCAATAGGTGCTTTAATACCGTAATCACGCAAAGCTTTACACACGGCTGGGCCAAAGGTTAAATTTGGCACATAGTGATTATCCATTACATCAAAATGAATTACATCCGCACCAGCATTCAACACGTTTTGCACATCATCACCAAGACGAGCAAGATCTGCAGAAAGGATGGAAGGGGCGATTAAATAAGGTTTCATTTGTCATCTCCTAAAGGATAAAAGTGCTTGTAGTTTACTACGTTGAGCTTAATTTTACCTTGATTATTTACAAGTTTTAGCTGAAAACAAAGAAAAAAATAACCGCACTTGATTCAATTGCCTCAAAGTGCGGTTGGTTTTTCAGTTATTTTGAAATGCTATCAATCCATTGGAATAATTCATCGAGATCATAATCTCCTGAATGAGGTACCCCCCAAGGAGTTTGATAGTCAACTTGCTTACCATTCATGCGTAATTTCACTGCTAAGATCGCGCTAATCGCATGAGATGTATCACGATCTGATGTTCCCGCACGGATGCGCCAATGCTGCGTTTTACTCTGATCGAGATAATTCATGGCATTCATAAGTTTCACAATTTGTTTATCCGCCATTTCTCCTTTTTCAGTGCTGTGCTGCAGTGAATATGCAGTAAAGTGTTTATTATTCACCGTTTCCGTACCGAATAAATTATTCTCGCCGGAACTCAAATTCAATGCGTCAAACGCAGGGGGCGATTTCATTCGTTTTTTTCTGAGTGAACATAGCCATCCCAATCAATATCGATTACGCCATCTTTACTGACTTTCACCCAAGGTTTACCCTCAAAAGAGGCACCGTTTTTTTATGGGCTTTATCTGCAGATAAAGCAATCACTGAACGCATATAATCTTTGAAAGAGCCATTTCCTTGTGCATCTAATGTCAAAGCATGGCCTTTTTTTCATCTTTTTAAATTTAAGCTATTTAAATAAGCTGGAAACGCCGCTTTAAGTTGATCAGAAACCTTGATTTCATCTGCAGACAATGTCCCTTCAATTTTAGCTTTTTTTCTACCTGTGAACGGTCATTATAGCTATTGGCATTCAAACGGCTCATATCCATACGGCTATATTCATTTACACCGTTAAATTCCCACTCATAAGCACTATCTGCATTCTCTAAATTGGTAATCGGGCAATACGCCGATACCGCAAAAATAGTATCGCTCGCCTCAACTGCGCCGGCTTGTTTTTAAATAATCGGCATAATCGTTGCTATCACCACTTGCGCCCAGTAACGCAGATAATGCGCCACCCGCACTGGTACCGTTAGAAATAATCTTCTTCGCATCACCAGGCATCACATTATCATTCGCATGCAAATAACGAACAGCAGCTTTTAAATCAACAATTGCTGCAGGTGCTTTTACCGGTGTATTTCCCGCCTTTTTTTCTAAAGTTCGGCCGCGCGCTCTACGCTCGCCACTACATAACCTTTTAGAAAGTGCGGTCACAATGGCATTCGGTTTATCGCCACTGCCAAAAACCTTTGGCATCATAAGTTGCCGCCTTAGCCGGCATATAGCCACCAATTGCATTAGGTAAAAAGATCGGCGCCGTTTCAGCTGAATAACCATTTACTTTTTCGCCCTTAAAAATAAGCTTCTGGTACATAAATATTTAAGGTTTGATAATCAGGTTCGATGGGATTCGCCACATACACAATCTTTTCAAAGGCACGGAATTTAACCAATGAATCTCCGACTTTTTACCTCTAAAGTGCGGTAGTTTTTTTGGGGGGTAAATTTAAGATCGAATCCCTTGTCGGTCTGATTAAAATAAGGGGTATTGGCTAGAGGATCGGGTTTATTTGGCATAGCAAGTGTTGAGGTTGAAAATGTAAGTGCAATAAAGGTTGCAAGAAAAGTAGCTTTTTTCATAAAAATATCCTTACTGATAAATCTTGTTCGTCTGACTATCAGGAAAAACGAAAGTTCGGGACACGCATAAAAAACACCGAAAGCTTGTGCCTTCGGTGTTTTATTTAGATTAGTTTAATCCAATGATTTCCCAACGGTTGTGAGATTGACCATCGATTTTACCTTTTTTCACATTCGTGATGTAATCGATCATCATATTTTGGATGGTGCCTTTTTCACGACCCATTGCGACTTTAGATTCCCAAAGTACCGGAATGTGTTGACCTTCCCAAATACCACCTTTACCGTTTAATTGAGCGAAACGATATGAGTTCATGCCCACTTTTAATTTCATATCGTCAGTTACCGGTTTGCCGTCAGCAAGGGTTAAATCAACGATTTTGCTACCCTGTGGGTTACGTAAGTCAATTTTGTAATTTACGCCACCAAAAATGTCATAAGTCACATATTTTGATTTTTTACGTTCCGCATTGTAACGGTATTCGGTGTCACCCGGTTGAATAGTATCGAAGTAGTTCGCAGACCATTCCATATATTCTTTCAATTGTTTACCGGTCATTTCATAAACGGTAACATCACCGCCTGCATAACGATAGTTAAAGATGATATCTTTTTTCTTGATATCGCCTTTATCCATACGTGCTTTTTGATGGTCGAAAGAGAAAGTCACCACATCTGCACCGCTGTAATGTTGTTCAACATCATTAATAAATGAAGATAAACCAGTATCTTTTGAGAATGCAGCAGATACACCGTGTTTAGTCTCTTGAGGTACCATTTCATTCGCTGTTTGACCGATTACTACGTTGTTTAACTCACGTAATTTCTCGTGATAAGGTTTGTAGATTTCCACAATTTTCTTATCTGCTTCAAGTGCTTTAACTGGAACCGTTTTAGATTCTTTCTTCACTAATTTCACTTCTTTTTTATCGTTGATATCAAAAGTTAAATCTACTTCAGATACCACGGTACCGTAACGGTGTGGCTCAGTGATTAGTGTATTTTTAATGGTTTCACTTGGTACATCTTTGTGCATGTGACCTGCGATAACTACATCAATACCATCTACTGCATTGATGACATCACGCATACCGGTATCAGGAATATTGTTTTCATTATCGATACCCATGTGGGTCACCGCAATAATCGCATCCACGCCTTTTGCTTTTAATTTCTCAACTTGTGTACGCGCTTCTTCTGTCGGTGAAGTAAATTTCATGTCTTTTAAGTTGCCCGTGTCTTCTTCAAATTTTGCTGACATTGGGGTACTTAAACCAATAATCCCTAACTTCACGCCATCTTTTTCGATGATGGTTGTCGCATCAATATAACGTTTGTCATTTTTTTCTTATGATAGAAATTTGCAGTTAATTTTTTTCGCTTTTGATATCTTTTTAGGATTTCATCTAATGCTTTCATCCCAAAGTTAAACTCGTGGTTACCCAATACGAAAAATATCATAATTCATTTCGTTTAATACTTTTGGAATTGGGTGATCTTTGTAATATTTTTTATCTTTTGCGAACACATCGATTTGGTTATCTTGGATCGCATCACCGACTTCCACTAACACCACGTTTTTATTATTTTTACGCACATCTTTCACATAAGTTGCGATTTGCGCATAAGAACCAGATTTATCCTCTACGTCTGCACCATAGCTCCAAGGTACGATACGACCGTGAACATCGGAGGTCCCTAATAATTTAATATTCACTTCTTGTGCCATTGCTGTGCTAACAGCAGAAAGCGCAAATAATGAGCAAAGTAATTTTTTCATAGAATTTCCTTTAAAGTTGCACAAAGTGCGGTTAAAAATGCCGGAGAATTATAGCGGTGAATCGATTGCTTACATAATTTTATTTTGAAGAAAAATAAAATTCGTGAGCTTGATCACATTTCATTTGGAGGATTAATGCCCTGTTTGAGAAAAACAAGTTAATCACTAAAACACCACTGATAATCAACGCCATACCTATCAGCCCAGCGGTATCAATTTTCTGACCAAATGCGAAATATGCCACAATGGCAGTCAGAACAATACCAACGCCCGACCAAATGGCGTAAACCAAGCCCACGGAAAGTGTTCGGAAAACAATGGAGACAAAATAAAACGAAATAGCGTATAGCGTTAATGAGCCAACGGTGGGTAAAAAATTTGGTAAAAGCCATCACTGACTTTTTAATAAATTCGTTGCCACGATTTCAAGGCAAATCGAAATAGCGAGTAATGTCCAAGGATTCATATCAATCAAATAGTAAAATAGAAAAGCACTATTCTACCTTAAGCGGCGGATGGATGTAATCGAATTTGACGAGCCATGGCTTGCATATAAGGCGCCGTTTGCTCAAAGAAATAACGGTAAGAGGCACATAAATAATTATGTGGATTAGGTTCATTTTCGAGAGAAACAAAACGATGTTTCGGGCAGCCACCATAACAGAGTTTGCGAAACTCACAATGGCGGCAAAATGCGGTCAATTTTTGTGATTTTTCTAAACCGAATTGTTGCTGTTTATTGGAAAGTACAATCTCTGTTAAAGGTTGCTGAGTTAAATTGCCGACCTTGTATTCGGGATGCACAAAATGATCGCAAGCATACACATCTCCATTGGCTTCTGTGACAAGAGATTGACCGCAAGTGGGTTGATGAACGCAAGTTGTGGAAGGATAACCGAGCCATTGCCCTAGTAAATTATCAAACTGTGACACATAAACTTTTCCCACATCATGAGCATGCCATTCATGAAAGACATCCACGAGAAATTTCCCATAACCTTCTGCTGGTACCGAAAAATCAGTAACAGATTGGGTTTGAGCATGACGTTCCACAATAGGAATAAACTGCATATAAGTCGAGCCAAGCTGTTTGAGCGCTAAATAGGTTTCTCTTCCTTTTTGCCAGTTTTGATCGTTAATGACGGTTAAGGTGTTAAATTCCACGCCATATTCTTGTAGCAGATTTAACGCTTTTACGACTTTTTCAAAAGTGGGATTACCGTTACCCGAAATACGATAACGATTATGCACAGCACTTAAACCGTCAATAGAAAGCCCAATGAGAAAATGATGTTGTTTGAAAAATGCAGCCCATTGCTGATTAAGAGCAATGCCATTGGTTTGAAAGGCGTTTGTGATCTGTTTGCCTTGGGCAAATTCCTGCTGATATTCAACGGCTTGTTTATAAAAATCTAAGCCTAAGAGAGTCGGCTCCCCCCCTTGCCAAGCAAATTCAACCACATTACCGGCATGAGATTGGATATAGTTTTTGACGTAATGTTTTAAGGTGTCTTTTGACATAAAAGGCGCATGTTGCCCAAACTGTTCTGATTTTTCCAAATAGAAGCAATATTCACACTGAATGTTACAGTGAAAACTGCTTGGTTTCGCCATTAAGTGAAAATGAGCTTGTGGTGGAAAAACAGACATCAACCATCCTTTGTTACAACATCATTTGTGACCTGATATTCGGTCTAATGCGCCATTTTGTTTGAGTTCTTTTGCAATACGAATCGCGGTTTCCGTTTCACAGCCGGCATATTCTGCAATTTCACGATATGTCCAATTATAATCAGGAAAATGTTGTTTGAGAAAATACAAACTATCCATCACGCGATCTAAAGTACGCAAATAGGCACTTTTTGCCAAACGTTCCTCTGCTTCGCGTAATTCATCTGCCAAGATCTGTAATAAACATTGGCTCATCACTGTATTGTGTGTGAAAAATTCAGTCACTACATTAGGTTTGATGCGAGTAATCTCCGCATCAATTAAGACTTTTGCATTGCAATGATAATGTTTATCCGCCATCGAAAACAAAGTTCGAAAACCAAAATAATCGCCCTTGGAATATAATCGCACTAAGCTTTCCTTGCCATTTTCAAGGGTATGAAATAAAGCCAACCAAGCCTGCTTGCACATAATAAAATTCATGTGCTGACTCACCTTGTTGATACAAGAAGGAACCTTTCGGTAAGTGATGCAGCTCAGTAAACTGACAATGTGACAATTCAGTAGGCTTGATTGCGCAATTTTCCATAATCATCCCTTAAAAGTGCGGTCAATTTTTTATTGGTTTTACACTTCGTTTATAATCCGATATACCCAATTTTCTAATGGATCATTTAAGCGTTTCATTTCTTGACGCATTTCTTCCAGCATCTCTTTTTTGACCACCTCATATTCTGGCTTGTAGAACAAATTATGCATTTCAGCCGGATCATTTTTCACATCATAAAGCTCACAAATATCCGAAGCATTAAATACTAATTTATAGTCTTTACGGTGCCACATGCGTTGTTCAAAATAGACGAAATGCCCCGCCAACTGTGCCAATATCCCTTTACGTTGATTATCTTGATGTTGACGAACAATCGGCAAAATACTTTCCCCTTCAAAGGCTTGAGGAATAGGCTGATTAGCGAGATCATAAACGGTCGAGGTTAAATCATGGAGATAGACAAGGTTATCATCTTGTTGATTAACACGATTTGAATTTGGGTCTTTAATAATCATCGGAATATTGTAGGTGGTATCAAACATGAATTCCCCTTTTTCAATCATTCGATGAGCGCCCATCGCATCACCATGGTCAGCAGTTGCCACAATAAAAGTGCGGTCATAAATGCCGTTGTTTTCTAAGAAGGTAAATAGCTCACCAATTGCATCATCAATTAAGGTGATATAACCCCAGAATTTTGTGATTACTTCTTTCCAATGATCTTCACTCGCTTCCCACATCCCCCACATTTTAGAGATGGTACGATAGTGTCCTGGTTTGCCTTCTAGTGGCTTGAAGAAGCTTTCATCTAGCACCACATCTTCTTTTCGATACATAGAATAATAAGGTTCTGGCACGATACAAGGCGTATGCGGTCCCCAGAAATTAATCCATGTAAAGAACGGTTTATTTTCAGCAAGTGATTCACTAATATAGCTTTTTGCTTCGTCAATGATGAAATATGGGATAGTCTGTTCTTTTGTACCTGAAAGCAAACCGCAAAGCTCTTGTACACGTAAATGTGGGTTATCCCCGAAATAAGCACGACTCACTTCTGGAATCTCATAACCTTTTTCATCTAACCATTCTTTATAACGATTGGAATGTGTCGGTGGTTGATTAAACACTAAATTTTTATACACACCACTGCCCGGATAACCATAGCCATCAAAGTTATGCCCTTTAATGCCATAATCTTCCGGTACGGATTTTGTACCCACGTGCCATTTCCCCACAACATAGGTGTTATAACCGTCTAGTTTACCAATATTTGGGGCGGCTTCGCTCACTTCACCTGTACCGCCTTTTTCACCATTACGAATGATGCCATGAGTGGACGGCATTAAACCAGTAAAGAGTGAAGTCCGTGCGGGACCACAAACGGAAGCGGGTGTAAAAGCATTATTAAAACGTACGCCATCTTTAGCTAGACGGTCAATATTCGGGGTTTTAACGATCTGATGACCATAAGCCCCCAACATGTCTTTACGCACTTGGTCGAGTAAAATATAGATAATGTTCATACACAATCCTTATCTATTTTAAGGGCGTACGTGATGTACGCCGACTGCTTAATGTTGGTTAGAAAGATGTAATTGATGTTCTGTTTTTTCATTTTTTGGTCTAAAGACAATCAACACGATGAGTTGTAATACCGCATATACTTCCAACACTAACATTGGATTACCATCTGGAGAAGCAATACCAATTGGTGATAAGAATGCATAAAGCGCAATTAAACCAAGAATTAATGAAACAGATGTTACTTTAATGTATTTCCAATTGGTTAAGTCTACATCGCCTTTATTGATAGTATTTTCCACATAAGGTTCACGTTTTAAGAATTGACCTAGAATCAACATGAAAACAACATCAAATACGAATAATCCGCCCATCACATACACGAAATTGATTTTCACATTGAACACCCAAACAATACTGAAATAAAGTACTACGTGTACAAGTAAAGCAATACGTGCAGCCAAGCCAGAAACAGTTTTATTAAATAAACCTACAGCAAATAATGCCACGATTGGAATATTCACAAAAACCGGCAAAGCGTTTAGTGATTAAGAAAATACCATCAGTACCGAACATCAAAAGTGGGCCAATAATCATGGTCACAATCGCCATAATGGTTGAGACTTTTTTCGCATAGACGATCAACTCTTGATCGGTACGTTGTTTTTTACTGATAGATGGTAATAAGTCTTTACAATAAATGGTCGCTGCAGAGTTTAAGAATGAGTTAAAGGTACTTAAAATTGCACCGAAAAGTGCGGCAATAAAGAAGCCTTGTAATGCAGTCGGCATCACTTTATTAACCAACAATGGATAAGAGGTATCAATTGGATTTAAGCCTTCACCTAGAATATGGAAACTCAATAAACCCGGTAAATTAAGAATAATCGGTAATGTGAGTAGGAAGAGTGCTGCAATTAAAATCCCTTTTTGACCTGATGCTAAATCCTTCGCCCCTAAACAACGTTGTACGATGGCTTGGTTCGTTGTCCAATAGAAGAAGTGAACAACCATAATACCGGTAAAAATTGTCGGCCAAGGGGTAGAGTCGGTTGAACTACCAATAGCGTTCCATTTTTCAACGTGGGTGGTAGTGATGATATTCAACCCTTCTAAAATACTGCCATTACCTAAATAAAGTAACGCAAATACAGGTACAAGCAACGCACCAATCACTAAGATCACCACGGCATTGATGGTATCAGAAACGGCTACCGCTTTTAACCCACCAAAAATCGCATAAATCGCACCCACTACACCGATAGCAATTACGGTATAAACAATCGCTTGAGCGTAGCTTAATCCAAAGATCGTTTCTAGATTGAAGATTTTGTTAAAGGCAATTGCCCCAGTATAAAGTGCGGTCGGAATAACGATTAAAAGATAGAAGACTAAGAATAACCCTGACATAATCAAACGAGTTTGTCGGTCAAAGCGATTTTCAAAGAATTCAGGAATGGTGGTATAACCGTTACGCAAATATTTCGGCAACATATAAAGCGCCAAGAAACAAAGCGGAATCACAGTTGGCACAGTCCACGCAATAATAGAAAAGTTGTTTTGATAAGAAACGGCATTCACGCCAATCAATTGCTCAGTAGAAAGTGAAGTTAAAACCATTGAGCAACCAATCACAATACCGCTTAATCCTCTTCCCGCTAAGAAATAACCTTTCGAGGTAGTTAAATCATCGTTTTTAGTCCGTAGCCATGAAACATAGGCCACCAAAGCTGTTACGATGAGGAAACTCGAAACTGTTAATAGCATACGCTCCTCCTTGTAGAAGCCATTATTAAATTCCATTTATAGACTACTGCTAGGTGTATAAAGAGCATATGATAATTGTCATACTGATTGTGTGAGAAGGATCACAAAATTAAAAATAAAGTCTGTTTTTTTATAGATAATTATGAGCAAGATCATAAATTATTTATTTATCCAAAAGAATAATAATGCCGTACTCCCACAAAAAAAGGAGTTTGAAATGAGTTTACAGTTAATTTTTTTATTTTAATTTTTATGTGGTGTGATGACAAATATAATGTCTGCTATTTTTGGCATTGGTGGCGGCGTATTAATGGTACCTATTCTCTACACTTTATTCCCACAGTTCCCTTTACAAATGATTGCTGCAACATCATTGACGGTTGTCATGGGGTCATCCTTTATTAACTTAATTTATTTTTTTACAAACAAAAAGTATCGATTAATTACAAAGCGATGCTCATTTGGTCTGTGGGTATGATTATTGGTGTGCAGCTAGGATTCGAATCCAGTTTTTATGTACCCGATATTGCCATCATCAGTGTGTTTGTTATCACACTTTCCCTATTAGCAATTCGTACTATTTTTAGTAAAGAGACCGCAATAACTCAGCAATCTACAGCAGATGAAACGATTAAAGGAATAGGGCTTTCAACGGTAGGTGGATTTATTGCTGGCATGACTGGCATTGGAGGAGGCTCAATTATGGCGCCTTTAATTGGTCAGTTAAAAATCTGTTAAAGCCCATCAAATTGCCCCTTATACCAATGCAATGATGTTTATTGGTGGGCTAGGTAGCCTTTATGGCTATCTTTCAAAAAGCTCGACTTATCACTTTGGTTGGCAAATCGGTTATGTTAATTTTTCGATTGTGATTATTGTCGTACTCAGCGCTTTTGTAACCGGATTTTTTTCGATGAAAATCCGAGGTAAATTATCACCGCACTTAGTCAAAAAACTATTAGGTATTATTTTTATTAGTAATCAG